>RCND010000134.1_pt1 | contig 40481 bp, 34 predicted proteins | sample 2041351 | NCBI WGS metagenome assembly RCND01 (sample SAMN09708230, study PRJNA481090) | Marine sediment metagenome, whole genome shotgun sequencing project. | biome: marine sediment; feature: ocean; material: sediment; isolation source: Sewage treatment plant 12B marine sediment (STP12B) ... | reverse complement strand
TTACCTTAAGTAGATCAGATTTCAAATCAATTTCCGTTTAACCGTTTTAAAATAGCAAATTTAATATCTAAAGAATTGTTTAAGATTTATTTAAATAATACAGTTCAAAAAAAAGCAAATACTAACCACTCAATTCTTTTTGATAAGGTTCCAGAATAATTTTAAGACTTTCTCTTGCCCTAAATATTCTCGATTTTACAGTACCAACTTCACATTCAAGTTGATCAGCTATTTCTTGATAGCTAAATCCTTTAATATCACGAAGAATTAATGGAGTTTTTAATTTATCAGGTAATTTAGCAATTGCTTTTCTTACCAGATTTGGAATATCGATATTATCTGCATTAGCCCTACTGCCTCGTTCAAAATCAGAATCCTTAATAGAAACGAATATGCTGCGGACCCTCTTCTTTCTAAGGTAGTCTCTACATTTATTCACTGTAATTCGATAAAGCCATGTAGTAAATTTGGATTCAAATCTAAATTCAGCAAGTTTATGATATACACTGATAAAAACATCTTGAGAAATATCATCAACATAATCAACATCGCCAAGAGTTAAAAAAACTAAATTTCTTACTTTTTCTTTATGTTTATGAACAAGTTCAGTAAAGGCATTTTCCTTTCCTTCCTTAAACTTTTCAATGAGCAAAAAATCTTCGTCTTTCTGATTTGCTTTGTTAGTGATGTTATTTTCTGTATGATCCACTTTTTAGACGGCTTTGATTAAGATATGTTCCTATTAGAAATATAAGTATGAGATTAAATATATAAAAATTAGGAATTACAATATTTTTTAATTTATTCAGACTCACATATAAAAACATAATTTATAATGTTTCTTATAAAATTCCATGTCTGAAATTTTATTTAAAAAGTTAGACATAAAAATGATATAAAAATTAATTTTACCTATCTTTCCTTGATTTAGAAATTAGATATATTTAATTTGCTAATAAACAATTGGGAGCAAACATGAGAATAAAAACATCCGAAAAGTATTCGGCAGTTGTAATAGAATTAAAAGGTAATGTAATTGGCGGACCCGATTCTGAAGAGTTTAGTAAACTTTTACACAAATATGTTGATGACGGTAAAAAGAATCTTGTTGTTGATTTGGGAAGTGTGAAATTTATGAATAGCTCCGGACTAGGTATGTTAATTAGTGGTTTTACAACTATGAAGAATGGCGGTGGTTCTCTAAAACTTGCAAATGCTACTGATAAAATAAATAGTTTACTAGTAATTACTAAACTTATTACAATATTTGAAAACTTTGATTCAGTTGATAAAGCCGTACAGAGTTTCGAATAGTTAAAAGTTTCAAAAATATATTTAGGTTGACTTATAGAGGTACTTCTATGAGTCTTCCTATTTTAAATTATAGCAATTCTTATAATTAAATTTCATTTTTTTGTATCTAATCCATTCTAAATCTTAAACTTTTATTTCCTAAGGAAAAAAATGAGTGTGACAATAATAGTTGGAAGTCAATGGGGTGACGAAGGCAAAGGAAAGATTGTTGATTTACTCAGTTCCCAAGTTGATATTGTTGCAAGATATCAAGGCGGTGCAAATGCAGGCCACACAATCCAAATTGGAGACAAGAAATATATATTTCATTTGATACCTTCTGGGATATTGCATGAAAAAGTAGTTTGCGTAATTGGCAATGGAGTTGTTATTGAACCTCAAGCATTGCTCGACGAAATAGAAATGTTAGAAAAAAATGCCATAGAAATAAAAGGTCGTTTATTTATTAGTCATAATGCCCACTTAATTATGCCTTACCATAAGTTACTCGATTCCATTAATGAACAAGGAACTCAAAAAATCGGTACAACAGGAAGAGGAATTGGACCATGTTATATAGATAAGTATGCAAGAAGAGGAATAAGAATTGCCGATTTATTGAATAAGGACAAATTAAAAGAAAAAATCAGAAAAAACTTAGAAGAAAAAAATAATCTATTAAAAAAAGTTTATGATCATGCAGCACTGGATGTTGACGAAATAATAGATGAGTGTCTACGATTTGATGAAAGAATTGATTCGTTTATAACCGACACATCTGCATTTTTAAATGATGCCATCCGGCAAAATAAATCAATTTTATTGGAAGGCGCTCAAGGGGCACTTTTAGATGTTGATCATGGAACGTATCCTTATGTTACATCTTCAAACCCTACCTCTGGGGGAGCATGCACTGGGACAGGTATTCCACCAACAAAAATTTCTAGTGTAATAGGCATTGTAAAAGCGTATACAACTCGTGTTGGTTTAGGTCCTTTCCCTACCGAACTTTTTGACGAAGATGGTGAAAAGCTTGGAAGAATTGGCGCCGAGTTTGGGGCAACAACAGGTAGACCAAGGAGATGCGGTTGGTTTGATGCATTTTTGGTCAACTACTCAAGAATAATAAACGGAATTGATAGAGCAGTAATTACCAAGCTTGATGTTCTAGGTTATTTTGATGAAATCAAAGTATGTATCGGCTATGAAATAAGTGGTAAAAAATTAAAATACTTCCCTACTTCCGAAGCTGAATTAAATGTGGCTAAACCAATTTATGAAACTTTAAAAGGATGGAACTCCGATATATCAAATGTTAGAAGCTACGATGAACTGCCACAAGAGGCAAAAGAATATTTAACATTTATTTCAATGCAATGTGGCTTTGAAATAAAATATATCTCTGTTGGGCCCAAAAGGTCACAAACTATAGAACTTTAGTGTTAAGAAATATCTTCATCTGGTTAAACTGCAAACTATGAGATAAAACTACTTTTAGCAATTTTCATTTGTAATATTACCTTTATTAACTAAAACATATTTAGTATTTTTTTTTACTCTTATGAATATTAAACTTATCCTACTAATATTAGCAATTATTATTACTGCTGGCACATTCTATTATACCCAAAATTTGGTGAATGATTTACAAGAGAGTGAGAGAGAAATTGTTGAATTATATGCTAACAGCTTGGAGTTTATTGCAAGTTCGACAACAAATAATAATGAGGATTTCACATTTGTATTTGAAAATATTATTAAGCGAATTAACTTTCCTCTTATTCTGACTGATGTAAATAGCAATCCCATGAGTTACAGCGTAGGGAGCGGAATTAAAAATGTGGAAATAGATTCAACATTAACCTCTGAAGAGATAGATTTGTTTCTAAAAAGAAAAATTGCAGAACTAAAAGAAATTCATGAACCTATAGATGTTAAATACAATGATCAGATATTTAATAAAATATATTTTGGTAACTCCGATACAATACAGCAATTAAAGTATTATCCTTTTTTACAAGTACTTTTTGCATTCTTCTTTTTAACAATTGCTTATATAAGTTTTAGTTATCTTAAAAAAACTGAACAAAGCAATATTTGGGTTGGAATGGCAAAAGAAATTGCGCACCAGCTAGGCACCCCTATTTCAAGCTTAATGGGCTGGACTGAATTATTAAAATTAAAACTAAAACAACCGGAAGAAGTTTTTAACTTAGCCAATGAAATGGAGAGCGATTTAAATCGATTAAATAAAATTACTAATCGCTTTTCTAAAATTGGATCAAAACCAAGTTTGAAAGAATATGATATTGCAGAAGTAATTTATAGTGTTACAAAATATTTTGAAAAGCGATTGCCTCAAACAGGAAAAAATGTAGAATTAATTGTTCCCAATTTAAAATCAATGAAACTTAAGTTAAACCCAGAATTATTTGAGTGGGTAATTGAAAATCTTATTAAAAATTCAATAGATGCAATTGGGAGCGAGAACGGTAAAATATTGGTATCGCTGCAAAATAATTTTGAAACAGTCGATATTGAAATAACAGATGATGGCAAAGGAATTAATCCTAAGGATAGAAAAAATGTCTTTAAACCCGGATTCAGCACTAAGAGCCGAGGCTGGGGACTTGGTTTAAGTTTATCCAAAAGAATTATTGAGGATTACCATAAAGGAAAATTATTATTAAAAAGTTCTGTCCCTTTCAAAGGCACGACTTTTTTGATTAGTTTAAAGAAGTAAAACAATTTTATGGAGAATAATATGAGTAATAGTCGTCCTAAATGGGATGAATATTTTTTAAAGCTTGCGATGCTGGTTTCCGAGCGAGCAACTTGTCCTAGAATGCATTGCGGCTGTGTGCTGGTTAGGGATAAGAGAATATTATCAACCGGATATAACGGCTCAATTCCGGGTGATGGGCATTGTGAAGATGAAGGATGCATGATTGTAGACAATCACTGTGTAAGAACTATTCATGCTGAAATGAATGCAATCCTTCAATGTTCTATTCACGGTGTAAGTACACAGAATGCTACTGCTTATATTACTAACATGCCTTGTACAAATTGTGCAAAAGCATTAATTGCTGCAGGAATTAAGGAAATAGTTATTTTCTCCGATTATCACGATACAAAAGCTGAAGAATTTTTTGCCAAAGGAAATGTAAAAATTTCACGTTTGAAAATACCCAGCACTTCAATCAATTATAATCTTAAAAATTACAGTTCGGCAAAAGAGGTTAAAAAGTGAGACCTAAATGAATAAAACTGATGATTATGAAAAATATTTAGTCCCAGAAAATTTTTTCAATCGTGACTTAAGCTGGGTTGAGTTTAATAAGCGAGTTTTGGAAGAGGCATTGAATCCGGATTTACCTTTGTTGGACAAGGTGAAATTTGTTTCAATATTCTTTCTTAATCTCGATGAGTTTTATATGATTCGAGTATCGGGACTTAAAGAGCAAATTAGAGCAAATATTATTAAATCAGCACTAGATGGACTCTCCCCTTTTGAAGAACTAAGAGCAATTGAAAAACAAGTAAAAAAAATGCTTGCTATTGTTGATGATTTATGGAACAAAACTATTTTCCCCGAATTAAAAAATAATAAAATTGTAATCTCTAAAATTGATGAACTAACTCAGCCTGAGCAAGATGCACTTCGAGAATATTTTCATAAAGAAATATTTCCGGTATTAACTCCTCTTGCATTCGATCCGGGACGGCCTTTCCCTTACATTTCTAATTTGAGTTTAAGTTTTGCAATTCTAATTTCTAAAACAGATGATGAAAAACATTTTGCCAGGGTAAAAATACCTAAGATTCTCCCCCGCCTGCTGCGTGTGGATAAAATATTAACCCCAAATAAAGTAAGGAAAAACGGAAAACTTTCTGTTAAATATATTTGGATAGAAGATTTAATTGAACAAAATCTATCTTACCTCTTCCCTGGTGTGGATGTTAAGAGTGCTCACTTATTCAGAATTACGCGAAATACTGATCTTGGCATTCAAGAAGATGAAGCGGATGATTTACTTGAAGTAATTGAAGAAAATATAAAGCAAAGAAAATTTGGCTCGGTTGTAAGATTAGAGGTTGAAAAAAATATGCCCGAGTTTATGATTGAAACCCTTTCTGAAAACTTAGGAATAAAGGCAAAGGACATTCATATTATTGAAGGATCTCTAGGTTTAAGCGATTTGATGGAATTATATGATCTGCCTTTTCATCACCTAAAAGAAATTCCTTATCAGTCTAAAACATTTCCTAATTTTGAAGACAATGACAATATATTTTCTTTAATCGGTAAAAAAGATATTATACTTCATCATCCATACGATTCCTTTTCACCTGTAATTGACTTTATTAAACAAGCATCGCAGGATCCTGACGTATTGGCAATTAAGCAGACTCTCTATAGAGTCGGGACCAATTCCCCCATTGTAAAGTACTTAATAGAAGCTGCTGAAAGAAGAAAACAAGTCGCAGTATTGGTTGAGTTAAAAGCACGCTTTGATGAGGAAAACAATATTTTCTGGGCAAGAGAATTAGAGAAAGCCGGTGTTCATGTGGTTTATGGTTTAGTTGGATTAAAGACCCACTCGAAAATGACTATGGTTGTTAGAAAAGAATCGGAAGGTGTAAAAAGATACGTTCATTTAGGTACCGGAAATTATAATCCATCAACGGCAAAACTTTATACGGATTTGGGTTTATTTACTGCAAATAAAGATATTTGTGAAGATGTTTCTCAAATTTTCAACTATTTAACGGGATATTCAGAAATAAAAGAATTTAAGAAATTAATTGTTTCACCAATAAATACGCGCTCAAGTTTTCTAGAACTTATTGAGAGAGAAATTGAACATAAGAAGAACGGTAAAGAAGCTCATATTATCTTTAAGTTTAATTCTCTTGTTGATCCGATATTAATTGCTGCTTTATACGAAGCATCAATCAATGGAGTAAAAATTGATTTAATTGTCAGAGGTATCTGCTGTCTCAAGCCAAAAGTTAAAGGGCTAAGCGAGAACATAAATGTAATAAGTATTGTTGGGAGATATCTTGAGCATAGCAGAATTTATTACTTCCATAATAATGGTGATGAAGAAGTTTTCTTAAGCAGCGCGGATTTAATGCCGAGAAATCTTGATAGAAGGGTCGAAGCTACATTCCCCATTTTAGATAAGAATTCAAGAAACGTAATTATTAACAATATTATCAAAATCTATTTGAAAGATAATACTAAGGCTAGATTCTTAAACGAAAATGGTGAATATATTAAACTGAAATCAACGGAAGAAGAACCAAAAATTTGTGTTCAAGAATATTTGATGAAGAATGTAGTCCTAACAAAAGATTTGAGTTAAGAAAACAAAAACCAAAATTGGGCAACTAAAAAGCAAACTGTTAATCCCATAATTACCGGAACAACAGATGAAAATACTGTCCACTTAAGACTACCGGTTTCTTTGTAAATGGTGTAAATAGTTGTTGAACATGGGTTATGAATTAGACTGAACAGCATTAAATTTATAGCAGTTAATAAAGTCCAACCGCCTGCTCTAAGAAGCTCCCCTGTTTCTCCAACTGATTCTAATTCGAACATTACTCCGGCACCTTCACCAACACCGTTAATTCCTAAAGTCATTACAGTTAGCATTAAAATAGTTGGGATTACAATTTCATTAGCAGGAATTGCTATTATATACGCTAATACAATAATTCCATTCAAGCCAATAAATAAAGCAAACGGATTTGAAAAATCAATAAAATGTTCTGCAATCGTTAATTCCCCGATATGCACATTCCCTACAAACCAGATAACCACTCCAGCGGGAATTGCAAAAACAATGGCACGCCACAAAACAAAAATTGTTCTATCGATCAATGAAGTATAAAGCGTTCTTAAAATTCTTGGCGGGCGATAAGGAGGTAATTCTAGACTAAATGCAGAAGCCTCACCTTTTAGTAAAGTCTTAGACAATGCCCAAGATGAAACTAAGCTGAGCACTATTCCCAAAACTGCAACCCCCACAACTGCAGCAGCTGATGCTAAACCTGCTAAATAGGCTGGAACTAAACTTCCGATAAAAATAGATGCAATTAGTATTTGGGTGGGCCACCGCCCATTGCAGAGTGAGAAGTTATTCGTAATAATTGCAATCAATCTTTCTCTTGGACTATCTATAACACGTGCTGCAATAACACCCGCTGCATTACACCCGAAACCCATACTTAAAGTTAGAGCTTGCTTTCCGTGAGCTCCTGCTTTTTGGAAAAGTTTATCCATATTAAATGCAACTCTTGGAAGATATCCAAAATCTTCTAATAATGTAAAAAGCGGAAAAAATATTGCCATTGGAGGAAGCATCACGCTTATAACCCAAGCCATTGCCAAGTATGCTCCATCAATCATTATTCCATCAATAAAAAAAGGTATACTTAATGAAGATGAAACACTTTTTAGCCATGGGTGAATAGTATCAACCAAAAATCCGGCTATCATCGCCGATGGAATATTTGCTCCTTCAATTGTAAGCCAAAAGACTGTGGCTAACATTAAGAACATAATTGGGAAACCGAAAATTTTACTAGTAACAATTTTATCCAAAGTAAATTCCCAACTTTTTTGATTATTGTTACTTGGCATTGAAACAACTTTAGCTGCAATTTTATTTGCATCACTAAATATTGATTCCACTACTGAATCATGAAAATTTTCTCCAAATCCCCATCGCTGCGAATCGGCAAATGAGATTAATTCATCTACTTTAGCTTTTTTATTAATAATTAGTTCAGTCATATAACATTACTCATTTCATTTGGGTCAGCTATTTGAATTTTACCAATTTCCCCAGATTTCACAGCATCAATTATCGCTTGATCTCCTTCTAGAAGTCTAATGGCAACCCAGCTTGAATTAGGTAGATCTGGATATAAATCCTCTACTTGTCGGCTAAGTTCTTCAATCGATTTTTTGATTTTCCTATTGTAACCTTTTACTCTGTATGGTTTGCAAATATATTCACCAGTAGCAACTTGATCAACATTTTTTAGCAATTCATCCATGCCAATCTTACTTCTTGCGGCTGTAGGCACAACCGGTATCCCCAATTGCTTAGAAAGTTCTCTATCATTAATTTTAATATTTTTCCTTTTCGCCTCATCGATTAAATTTAATACCAAAACAGCTCGGTCGGTAATTTCTAGAATCTGTAATACTAAGTTTAAGTTGCGTTCAAGTTTAGTTGCATCAACAACAATTACTGTTACATCGGGTTGACCAAAAAGTATAAAATTGCGCGCAACTTCTTCATCCGTGCTCGTAGATAAAAGAGAATAAGTTCCGGGAAGATCTACAAGTTTATATTTATTATCATTAAACTCAAATCCACCTTCTGCTCTTGCAACAGTCTTGCCAGGCCAATTTCCTGTGTGCTGTCTTAATCCGGTAAGATTATTAAATATTGTACTCTTCCCCGTATTGGGATTACCCGCTAGAGCAACTATGTAATTAAATCCTTCCATGTTAACGCCAAGTTTAGTTAGGTTGCTAACATTATGGACCGGACAATTTTCACAATTTTGATTTATAGTTTTCATTATAATTTTTTAAACCTTAATAACAACTTTATTGGCTTGCTCTTTTCTAATCGCTACAATTGTATCTTTCACCATATATGCAACCGGATCTTTGAGCGGACTGTTCATATGTACAGAAATGTTTGTTCCTGGAACAATTCCAAAATCTAGCAAACGTCTACGCTGCTGTCCGCGACAAGTTGGGGAAACACTTAATACTTCTCCGGTTTCACCTAGTTTAAGATCTAGGAGAGTTTTCTCTTTAATGTTTTCAAATTTTTTATTTTCAAGAATTTCAACTGAAACTTTAGATGCAGAGAGCGGAGCAATAATCCTCTCTTCACCATCTGCAGCAATAAGAATGTTTTCATCATTTTTTTCTATAATTAATAATTCTTTACCAGGATACAAACCTTTCTTTAAAAGTTTAGTATAGATTGATTTTGGCTCATCCTCAATATGTATAATTTTTGCAACTTCGCCAGCTTGAGCATTATTCAGCGACATACTTTTAGGATTAAATATTTCGCCATCAGTTGATGGAATTGGATCCCCATGAGGATCAAACTTTGGATTACCCATTTGAGCAGCTAATCGATCTGCTTCTTCAGAACTCATAAAGTGTTCAACTTTTTCTGCCTCATCGTGCCACTCTAATTCTTTAAAACCAGTTTCCTCCGCGAGGTAGTTTTCCCATAATCGGTGAACTCTAACAATCCTGAGAGCATAATTTTTACCTTCGTCTGTTAAAGCTAAAGATTGATCACTCAAAGTAACTAATTTCATTTTCTTTAAACTTTCAACAATTTTAGAAGCTTTTTCGACTGAAATATTTGAATTTCCGGCAATACTATTAAGTGTGGAGTTCAAACCACTTTGTTCGTAATCATAAAGATGTTTGAGAGCATCTTCCAATTGAACTTTTCTCGTATTCCTCGATATTTTTATATATCGAGGGAATAGACCAATCTTTGGTAAAAATATTCCAATGACAATCATTACGAAGATTGTAAAAACTATAAGTGCTAAGATTGGGCTAATATCTAACATTTCATTTTACTCTGATACATAAATATTGTTAACCAGTTTTTCACTTAAGGAATGTGTTTGATTATCAAGTTCAATAATAATAGAACCATCAAACCCCAATTTATCCTTAATTTTAATTTTTTTATTTAAAAATAATCTGAGCTTTGTTAAATAATTTATAAGTTCAGTATTTTTATCATTTACTCGCGATATTCTATATGTCTTTCCTATCTCACAATTTTCCAAAGCAATATCATTTGACTTAATTCTATAATTCCCTTCTTTATTTGGAATTGGGGCACCATGAGGATCTGTTTTAGGAAATTTTAAAAAAACATCAATCTTATCTATCAAAAAACTTGACGTACTATGTTCTAGTTTTTCAGCTTCTAAATGAACTTCGCCCCATGTTAACCCAAGAGTTTCAACAAGGAACAATTCCCATAACCTGTGTTTTCGAAGAACACTAACAGCCAACGTCTCACCAGCAGCTGTTATTTTAATTCCTTTATACTTTTTATACTCAATGTAACCTGACTTCGCCAAACGGTTAGCCATCTCAGAAATTGCCGCATTAGTTACACAAAGCTCTTTAGCAATCTGTGATGAAGAAATGTAACCTTCACTATGTTTTGCCAGAGTATAAATAACCTTGAGATAATTTTCTTTTGATATATTTGCCATGATTATAAAATAAATTTAAGCATACTTAATAAATTTATCAAGCTGTATTTATAATTATTTTGAAGATCCCTAGTTGTTTTTAAGGGCATGCTTGAATTAGCTCTCTTGTTTGGTAATCAATCAATTAAATGATATTTTTACTAATTAGATAATTTTATTAAAAATATAGAGAAAGTAGCGTTATGGCAGAGAATTTTAATGATCAAATAGGTACTGCAGCACCAAAATTACTTCCAAATGTAAAATATACAATTGCCGTAGCAAGCGGTAAGGGTGGTGTTGGGAAAAGCACGGTTGCTGTTAATTTAGCGTTGGCATTATCAAAATTGGGTTTTAAAGTAGGTTTATTGGATGCAGATATTTATGGACCAAGTATACCATTAATGATGGGAATTGAATCAAAACCTCAAATCTATCAAACTGAAGGAACAAATAAAATGATTCCATTAGAAAATTATGGGATCAAGTTAATGTCTATTGGATTTTTAATTGATGATGAAAGCCCAGTTATTTGGCGTGGTCCAATGGCAAGTGGTGCATTGAAGCAATTTATGTCGGATGTTGATTGGGGCGAACTTGATTACTTAATTTATGATCTTCCTCCCGGAACAGGTGATATTCAATTGACTTTAGTTCAAACTATTCCGTTAACAGGTGCAATAATTGTTACAACTCCTCAAGAAGTTTCTTTGATTGATGCAAAAAAAGGACTTAAAATGTTTGAGAAAGTTAATGTTCATGTTTATGGAATTATTGAGAACATGAGCTATTTTATTGCACCCGATACTGGAAACAGATACGATATTTTTGGATCCGGCGGAGGCGAAAAATTAGCAAATAAATTAAAAACTAAGTTCTTGGGCGGTATTCCGATTGATCCGAGAATAAGAGAAGGTGGAGATTCAGGAAAGCCAATTGTACAAGCATTACCTGATATTGAGGAATCAAAAATAATGTTAAGAATTGCTGAAAATCTTAACAATACAATTTCCTCAAAAGTTTCCGGTTCTACTGATGTAGAAATTGAATTATGACCATTCCATGTTGAAAATTGATAAAAATAAGATTGAGCAGGTTTTAGATTCTGTGAGACCATATCTACAAGCCGATGAAGGCGATGTAGAACTAATTAATATAAATGACAATGGTGTTGTTGAATTGAAACTTCTAGGTGCCTGTGCAGATTGTCCTTTATCAATGATGACACTTAGAGCAGGGATTGAAAGAGCTTTGATGAAAGAAATACCGGAAATTAAAAGAGTAGAATCAATAAATTAAAATTATGGAGTAAAATGAGAAAGAAAATTATCGCTGGCAATTGGAAAATGAATAGTAATTTGTCAGAAGCAATAAAACTGGTTTCAGATCTTAAATCTGAACTAGAAAGTAAGGAATTTGAGGCAGAGGTAATTGTTGCACCTCCGTTCACTTCACTCGAAGCTGTAAATTCACTTTTAAAGGATTCGAAAATACAACTCGCTGCACAAAATATGCATCCATCAGATTCAGGTGCATTTACAGGTGAAGTTTCAGCCTCAATGTTAAAAAGTGTTGGATGTAGTCACGTTATTTTAGGTCACTCAGAAAGAAGAACTATATTTAATGAGCCGGATGAATTTATCAACCAAAAAGTAAAGCAAGCATTTGCAAACGGACTAATTCCTATCTTATGCTGTGGTGAATCTTTAGAAGAACGGGAAAATGGAACTACTTTCTCAGTTGTTGAAAAACAATTAAAAGAGTGTTTAAAAGATTTATCAAATGATCAGCTTGAAAAAACAATTGTTGCCTACGAACCTATTTGGGCAATCGGAACTGGTAAAACTGCTAGTCCCGAACAAGCTCAAGAAGTTCATGCTTTTATCAGAAAATTACTGACTAAAATATCAAACGAACATACTTCAGCTAATATTACAATTCAATACGGTGGTAGCGTAAAACCAGAAAATGCAAAAGAATTGCTTTCAAAACCGGATATCGACGGTGCTTTAGTAGGCGGTGCATGCTTAAAAGCAGATTCTTTCAAAGACATTATTTTAAGCGCTTAAATATCCGTTATTATTTTTTAATAAGGGTGAATTCAAATTATTCACCCTTATTCTTATAACTTATTATATCATAACACTTTATCATTTCTTTATTCAATTGATTTCGCCTCCTTTTTTTAGTATATTTTAAGTCTTTATTTTAATAGATTTACAAATAAATTTATGACTCCATACCGAATTTTATTACTTGTTTTTCTTGTACTATCCAATTTTTCTATTTTTGCTCAATTTAAAATAGATCAATTAAAATCAGATTTTGAACAAATAAATGATTCCTTATTTCTTGGAATTTCCGAAACTAGAAATATTCAAATTCTAAATGATGATTGGAAAGTATTTTTTACCGATAACCCGAAAAATTTTTCACAAGTTTCTTTCCCTGTAGTATTTACATCAGAAGAATCAATTATTTTCGAAAAGAAATTTACATTATCCAATGATAAACTGGTAAATAAATTTCTTAAACTAAATTTTCTTGGAATAAACTATACTTCGGAAATTTTTATTAACAATGCTGCCATTTATAAACATCCAGGCGGTGAAATTCCTTTTTCAATAGATTTACCTTATAATATTCTAAATTATGATTCCCCAAATACACTAAGAATTAAAATTCAATATGTTCTTGATTCTGATAATACAATCCCAGTTTTGCAAAGATTTTTATTTTCAAAAAATTTTGGCGGAATTTTAAGAGACGTTTATCTTTCATTCCGTCCTAAAGTTGGAATAGATGAAATAAAATACAATTTGGTAGATGATAGAAGACCGTATGAAGGTAAACTAAATTTTAATGTTAGTCTTGAAGACTTTGGTCAAATTATCGCCGACTCCTTACTAGAAAATTTCGATGGCAGATTTAAACTTGAAGCTTCATTAACAACAACAGAAGATACATCTAAAGTCTATTTCAACATTTGGAATATTAATCCTCTTAAAAAGGAAACTTCATCTAAGAGTTTTTATGTAAGATTAAGAGAAGTTCTTAAGTGGAGCAATTCAACACCTCAATCATACTTGGTTTCAATCAAACTTACTAATGGCGATGGATTTGTATTTGACGAAATGATTAAACCAATTTCATTTTTTGAATTTAAGAAAAGGGACAAAGAATTATTTCTAAATGATAAGGTTTTTGAAATTAATGGCGTAGCTTACTCTAGATCAGGAAATCCCGGTACAACTTACAAACAAATTGAAAGCGATATAAAATCAATAAAAGAAACGGGATTTAATGCTGTAAGGTTTTCAAAAGCATTTCCGCATCCTTACGCAGTTTATTTATGTCATAAATATGGATTATTTTCCCTTGTCGAACTTCCTTTAAATTCTGTACCCGAGAGATTTACTGAGAATAATAATTTTGAAAATAGAGCTGAGTCTTTCTTAAAAAGATCTATTGCTTGGTTTGATTCTTATCCAAGTGTTATCGGTTACAGTGTTGGTGGATCTTATTTAAGTAATTCTGAAAGTCATTTAAGTTTTCTTTCAAAAATGAATTCATTTATTAAAGAGAATTCACAAAAACTAACCTACAGCTCTCTGATAGGATTACCCTCTCTGGGTTCTCAATTGAATACTGATATTTATGGGATTGAACTTTTTGCTTCTGATATCACTGAGCTGGAAGAATATTTTAGTTCTACACAATTTTCAGATTCGTTAATTTATATCATAAGCGAGGCAACATATCCTACTTACAAAGGGGCAACTAGTGGTTACTTAAATAAATTTTCATACGAGGCACAAGCAAAATATTTTGATGATGTAATTGCTCTCACAGAAAACTCCGGTCTTAATGGATTTATCCTCGGTAATATGTATGATATTATTGGTGATTATGCACCATTGTTTTCTGGTTTCAATGAAGAAAATTTGTATAATATTGGTATTTTATCAAATGATGGGAATGGTTCTAGTATAAGTCATAATTTAATTAAAGCCAAACTAAAGTCGAGCTCGAAAGTTTCTGTGCCAATTGGAAGTGATACAGAAGACGCACCATTGTTTTTTATAATTGCAGCTTTGGTTATTTCTGTGATTATTGCATTGTTAATAAACTCTAAGAGAAAATTTAGGGAAGATGCTACAAGAGCACTACTAAGACCATACAACTTTTTCGCTGACATTCGTGATCAAAGAATTTTATCCGGATTTCATTCAAATATATTAATGTTTTTGTTGGCTGGCTCCAATGCGCTTTTATTAACAATTCTACTTTACTTCTTTAGAAATAATATTCTTTTTGAAAAAATTTTAATAGCATTTGGTGATTATAAATTCAGTTCAGTCATAGGGTTTTTAGCTTGGCATCCCCAAGAAGCATTTGTATACATTTATATTGGGACTATTGTGATTTTCGTTCTGCTTAGTTTTTTTGTTCATCTTTCCTCATTTTTTGTTAAAACTAGAGTGCTTTATTCAAGTGTTTATTCGGTCGCAATTTGGGCATTTCTACCACTTGCGCTATTGCTGCCAATTGAAGCTGTACTTTTCAAAATTTTATTAACTGGCACATATAATAATATAGTTTTCATAATTCTGATTTTATTTTTCGTTTGGAATTTACAAAGATTGCTGAAAGGTATTTACGTAATATTTGATGTGAGACCATTGTTTGTTTATTCCTATGCATTTTTAACAATAATAATTTTATTATCTGCTTTTGGCTTATACTATCAATATACAGTTTCCGCATTTGATTATATAAGCTTAGCAATTAAGCAATATATATTACTCTAAAAGGTTTATTAGTTGCATCTATCTAAACTAGAAATATTCGGCTTCAAATCCTTTGCCAATAAAACTATGGTAAATTTTACTCGCGGTATTACCGGTATTGTAGGACCAAACGGCTGCGGTAAGACAAATATTGTTGATGGTATTCGATGGTGTTTAGGGGAGCAAAAAAGCAGTACGTTAAGAAGCGACAAAATGGAGAACGTAATATTTAACGGAACACGCTTAAAAAAACCAATGGGAATGGCTGAAGTTTCTCTTACGATTTTAAATGATAAAGGAATACTACCAACAGAATTTTCAGAAGTTACAATTACCAGAAGAATTTTCAGATCTGGAGAAAGTGAATATTTACTTAACAAAAACATTTGCCGTTTAAAGGATATTACAAATCTTTTTATGGATACCGGAATGGGCACAAACGCATATTCGGTAATAGAGCTGAAAATGATAGAAACAATCCTAAGCAATAAAGCTGATGAGCGCAGGAGAATGTTTGAAGAAGCTGCCGGGGTTAACAAATATAAATTAAGAAGGAGATTGTCACTAAATAAGCTTGATGACGTTAAAAAAGATTTGACCCGTGTAAATGATATTGTTTCTGAAGTTGAAAAAAATGTGCGATCTCTCGAAAGGCAAGCAAAGAAAGCTGATAGACATAATCAAATTCAAACTGGATTACGTGAGAAGGAATTAAGTTTAGCAGAGAGAGAGTTTTTTGTTTTTAGTAAAAGGCTTGAAAATTGTCAAAGCGAAAATGGGGTTTTAAGTATTGATAAAGATGAAATTGATAAACAGATACGTGAAATTGAATCGCAGCTGATTAACTTTAGAACTGAAATTAGTTCTATTGAAGATGAATATAGAACAAAAACTCAGCAGTTATCAGAGCTTAATGATATAATTCACAACTTTCAGAAGAACATTTCTGTTGCTGAGGAAAGAACGAAATCATTACAAAATAATATTGCAAGATTTGAACAGAACATAGTTGAATTTTCAACTCAGAAAGAAGAAATTGAACAAAACGTAATTAACTTTAATTCTGAGATTGATGAGTTGAACGGACAACTTAATGAAAAAGATAATAATTTACATTCTAGCAATGATTATTTAGAAGAGAAGAAAAATGAACTCTTTAAAAACCGTCAGGAATATAAATTACTAAGTGAAAATTTTAATGAGCAGCAGCAAATCCTTTCCTCTCTTCACAATGAAATTTCGAATAACAAAAAATCTTTTAAGAACTTCAATATTACAATTGCAAAACTCGAAAATAATATCCAGCAGCTAACATCCGATATTGCGAAAAGTGTTGGTTTCCTGGAGGAATTAGATAACGAGAAGAAACAAATTCAGATTAAACTTCAAGAATCAGATGCCAGTTATATTAGTAAGTCGGGGTACAAAGAACTTCTTGAAAGTGAAATTTCGGGATTGAGAGTTAAAGAACTTGAAGAAAAAAATAATATAATTAATGTTAAAGATAAAATTGAATTCTTTCAGACTTTAATAAATAATTTAGAAGGTGTTTCTCAAGGTTCAAAGACTTTAATTGAAAGCGAAGGCTGGACAAATAATGAAAAAGTAATTCTTGCAGAAGTTGGTAATCCGGAAGAGAATTACAGAACATCTATAGAAACAGCTTTAAAAAGCGTTCTTAACAATATAATTATTCAATCCACGAATGACTTGTATGCTGCAATAGATTACTTGAAGAAAAATAATTTAGGTAAAGCATCATTTCTTTTAAGTAGCGCCACCTTTGGCAAACCAACTTTCCTGGGAACATTAAATAAATACAGTATTAAAAAGAAGACCAAAAAAATTGCTAAAGAAGAAGGTTTCATTGATTGGGCGATAAATTTTATTGAGACAGAAAATAAATGGCATCCCTATTTTGAAAGTAGTTTGGAAAATATCGCAATTGTTAAAACAATCGAGAACGCAGTAGAGCTCAAAAACAAATACACTGAATTTAGTTTTGTAACTGTTGATGGGGATATTTTGAGCGGTTCCGGCGTAATTGAAGCCGGCTCTATCGAAAAACCGGAAGATTCATTATTTGGCAGAAGAAAACTTTTAGATGATTTAAAAAATGAATACCCCCAACTGGAAGAGAATCTGCAAAACTTAAGATTATTGATTGAGGAAAAAGAAGAAGAGGCCGGAAAAATAAATCTTAAAGTAATTTCCGATCAAGGAAAGATTCTACTGAATGAAATTAACAATATAGAAAAACAAATATCACAAATAGAATACGAGAAGGAAAAATCTGGTAAAGATATTGAAAGAATTCAAGGAGAAATTCAAGAGAACGTTAGCGATGTAAATATAACAGAACAGCAGATTTCATTTATCTCCTCTGAACTAGAACAAAAAAATAATTTGCTTAATTCAAATAAGAATGATCTGAGTCTATTTGAAACTACTTTGCAGGAGGAAGAAAATAGATACAATGAACTGCTTTCTTCTCACAATAACTTAAAAATTGAACTTGAAAGACTAAAAGGTGAAGTCCAAAATAAGAGAAGTTTATTAACTAAATCTAATGAAACAAAAATCTCACTTACTTCATCAATCGAAAGATTAAATAATGACATAAACCTTGCTAAAGATGAAACGGCGTCAATAAGCGCTTTAATTGAAGAACATAGATCTGAACATGATAAATTAACTGGTGAAAAAAACGTCCTCTCTGAAGATCTTACTAAAACAGAAGAAAAATTATCAAAAAAGAAATCGGAGTCTTCTGAGTTTGAGCAGAAACTAAATAACATTAGAAACGATAGACAAAATATCTCGGATAAAATTCACGAAATAAAGATTAAACAAAATGAAACCGAAATTCGTTTCGAAAATTTAGTTAATCATATTAAAGATGAATATGATATTGATTTAGTCTTCAAGGAGTTCTTTGATGTTGATTCATTTGATTTTAAATCAGTCTCTACTGAGGTACACGGACTAAGAGATAAGATAAAAAATTTAGGCCCAATTAATCTTCTTGCATATTCTGAATATGAAGAAGAAAATGAGCGACTGGAATTTCTTAGTCAGCAAAGAGAAGATTTAATTGAGTCGGAAAAAGATTTAGTAAAAACTATCAAAGAGGTTAATGAATCTGCCCAGACAGTTTTTATGGAAACTTTTGAACAAATTAAATCTAATTTTCAAATGATTTTTCAATCATTATTTAATCCCGGTGATGAAGCAGATTTAATTTTAGAAGAAGGTGTTGATCCGCTTGAAGCAAAAATAGAAATTGTAGCAAAGCCAAAAGGTAAACGTCCAACCGGAATTGAACTTCTTTCAGGTGGTGAAAAAACTTTAACAGCAACTGCTCTTTTGTTTGCTATTTATCTTGTAAAACCAAGTCCATTCTGCATAATGGATGAGGTCGATGCTCCACTTGATGATGCAAATATCGATCGATTTACAAAACTGCTGAAAGATTTCAGTCATAACACACAATTTATTATTGTTACACATAATAAAAGAACTATGGAAGCCGCTGAGAATATGTACGGTGTTACAATTCAAGAAGAAGGTATATCTAAATTAGTTGGTGTTCAGTTCAATGAAGAATTAGGTGTGCCTGCTTGATGAATCATCCCCAAAAAAGAAATTTTAAAGTGTATATCGATTTTGATGGTACTATTACTAAGAAAGATATTGGCGAACATATGTTCCTCAAATTTGGAGATGCTGAGAAATCGAAAAAAATAATTCAAAAGTGGCTTGATAATAAATTAACGTCCCAACAAGTCTGGATAAAACTGTGCGAAACTGTAAAAGATTTTGATGAAAGAGAGTTTGATAAATTTTTAGATAAAATGGAACTGGACCCTTATTTTACTGAGTTTATTGAATATGCGAAAAAATATGAATTAGATCTGTTTGTATTAAGTGATGGATTGGATTTCTACATTGATAAAATAAGTAAGAGAGAAAACTTTTCTGATTTAATTATTTTTTGCAACAAACTGGAAATTGATAAAACTGGAAAACTAATTCCCCATTTCCCTTATACTGACGAGGAATGCAAACAATGTGCGAATTGTAAAAGAAATCATATTTTAAATTCATCGAGCGATGATGATATAACCATATATATTGGAGATGGCTGGTCGGATACCTGTGCAGCTGAACATTGTGATTTCATCTTTGCTAAAAAGTCTTTATTAAAGTATTGTGAACAAAATGGTTTACCTTATTACCCATTTAAGACTTTTGAGGATGTTCTGAAAATAGTTGAACAATTAAGAACAAAAAAGAAAATTAAAAAACGGCATCAAGCAGCAATTAAAAGAAAAGATGTCTATATACAAGGTTAACAAGATGGACAAAAGCATAAATGAAAAGTTTAGCAAAAACTCTTTTTAAGCTAAGAAGCTACACCCCAATTCCTTTTGTAATTCTTATGCTAGTATTTTACAATGGAAGTATAGCAAGCTGGATATTGGGAGCTATAATTATTATTTCAGGAGAATTTTTAAGATTCTGGGGAGTATCTTACGCCGGAAGTTTAACAAGAACTACAACATCTGTTAAAGCCAATGAGCTTATAACAAGTGGACCATTTTCTCACGTTCGAAATCCACTCTACATTGGCAATATTTTAATTTATGTTGGTTTTGGAATTTTATCATTAGCACTATTTCCCTATCTCCCGATTGTTGCTCTTGTCTGGTTTGTTTTTCAATACACACTAATTATTGGTATTGAACAAGAATTTTTAGAAAGTAAGTTTGGACGAATTTATGAAGAGTATAAGGAAAATGTCCCTAAAATTATTCCAAGGTTATTACCTTACAAAACTTATATAGAACAAAATATTGAACCAGACTTTAAGAAAGGTTTGAAGTCTGAACGAAGAACAATGCAGGCCATATTAGTAATTGCAATTATTGCTTTCATAATTCATATGGTTAAGTAGGTGAGAAAAAAATTATTAATGATTGCTGGTGAAGCTTCTGGAGATTTGCATGGTTCTTCACTAATTAAAGAATTGAAAAATATTGATAACTCAATTGAGATTTTTGGTATCGGCGGTGATAAAATGATTGCCGAGGGGATGAAAATAAAATATCATATAAATGATATGGCTTTCCTAGGCTTCATTGAAGTTATAAAGCATATTCCATTGATTAGAAAAGTTAAAAAGAGTTTGATTGAATTGGTGGAGAAAGAAAAGATTAAAAATATTGTTTTGATCGATTATCCCGGATTTAATTTAAGCATTGCTAAAACTTTTAATAAACTTGAATTGAAAAATATTTATTACATTTCCCCGCAAATTTGGGCTTGGGGAAAAGGAAGAATAAAAAAAATTAAGCGGATAATTAATCGAATGATTGTGTTTTTTCCTTTTGAGGAGAAATTATATAAAATAAATAATGTACATTCAGATTTTGTCGGTCATCCATTAGCTAAATCAATTGAAGAATATACTTTTCTTTCAAAATCTGATTTAGTCAATAAATACAAACTTGATACTGAAAAAGAAATTTTACTTCTACTACCGGGAAGCAGAAAACAAGAGTTAGATAAAATCTTAATGGATGTTCTGGAAGCTGCTGATAAATTGAGCAAAAAATTTAATATGCAGATTGTTATTGCATGTGCTGATAATATTGATCAAAACTACTTCAAAAAGTTTGAGGATAAATTCAATTATTATTTAGTAAAAGGCGATACATATAATTTACTTAAAAATTCAAAATTTGCTATAGTTAAATCCGGCACATCAACATTGGAAGCTGGAATTATTGGAACACCCTTTATTGTAGTTTACAAGACAAATTATTTTACGTATTTAATCGGTCGACTACTTATTAAAATTAAAAATATTGCACTTGCGAATATTGTTGCTGAAAAGACTGTAGTAAAAGAACTGATTCAAGATGATGTAAATCCTGAGAATATTTATAGAGTTTGTAATGATATTTTATCTGATGAAGAAAAATATGATACTCTAAAAAATGAACTGAAAATTATAAAATCAAAATTAAAAACTGAGGGTAATCCCACTAAAAAAGCTGCTGAAATTATTTACGCTGAATTAAATGCAACTTAAATCAGTGAAAAAAAAATCATTACGTTTACTGGGGAATTTATTGATAGTCCCGGTAATTGAGGTTCTTTGCAAAACATTAAAAATTAATGAAACCAACAAGGAAGTATTAAAGGAATTCGAATTAAAAAAAAAGAATGCTGTATTTGGCTTCTGGCACGGGACGATGTTAGTTCCCTGGTTTCTGCTTAAACAATATAAACCAAGTACAATAATAAGCAAGAGTAATGATGGTAATATATTGACCAAGATTCTCAATAAATGGGGCTATAAAGTCAAGAGAGGATCAAGTAGTCAAGGCGGTAAAGAGGTTTTAGAAGATTTGATTAAGGAAGCGGATAACAATCAATTTATTGCAATTACACCCGACGGTCCTAGAGGGCCAGAAAAAGTAATGAAAGCCGGTGCAGTTGTTCTGGCAAAAAAAGCAGACACACCATTAATTCTAGTTGGTGTCGGTTATAAAAAGAAGATAAAATTAAAAAGTTGGGATAAATTCGAAATACCTTATTTTTTTAGTAAAGTATCTGTTGTTTACTCTGAGCCGTTTTACTTAGATAAACAACTATCCTTTGAAGAAACAAATGAGCAGATAAATTTAATGGGAAATAAACTAACACAATTACAACTTGAGGCTGAACAAAATTGTTAAAATTTGTACGATTCATATTATCACCATTAACAATTTTTTACAAGTATGTTATAAATACAAGAAATAAACTTTTTGACAAAGGATATCTTAAAGAAGAATTTGTTAATATTAAAGTTGTTTCAGTTGGCAATTTGACTGTAGGCGGATCGGGTAAAACTCCACTGGTAATTAGCATTGTTAAGCATCTTAAAGGAAGATCAATGAAAGTGGGCGTTCTGAGCCGTGGTTACGGCAGAAAAACAAAAGGCTACAAACTAGTCTCCGACGGTAACAAAATTTTAATGAATGCAAAAGATTCAGGCGATGAAATATATTTAGTTTCCGATGAGTGTAAAGTTCCGGCCGCGGTTGCAGAAAAACGTGTTGCAGGGGCAAAAAACTTCATTAAAGATATTAATCTGGAAGTCATCGTTCTAGATGATGCATTTCAGCATAGATGGATTGGAAGAGACTTTAATATTCTGGTTATTGATCAAAAATTTTTAAGTAATGTAAATTCATTCGATCAGCGTTTAATTCCTTTAGGATCAATGCGGGAACCTTTCAGTTCAATTAAAAGAGCAGATGCAGTTGTTATCAATAAAAAGTTTTCACCAAAAATTACTATACCTATGAGAATAAGAAAATATCTGAACGATAAGGAGATTTTCTTTTGTCATTACAAAGTTACCGGAATTTTTGATGTAAAAACAAATAAGGAATATTCAACAAAAGATTTTGAAGGGCAGAATAGTCTGGTAGTTTGCGGTATAGCAAAACCATTCTCTTTTTTGCGCGTCCTCAATATTAATAATATCAATATAAATAATCAGATTATATTTGTAGATCATAAAAATTATTCGAATAAAGAAGTGCAGAAAATAAGAAGGGAATTTTATGATACAAATTCTTATTCAGTGTTAACAACTCATAAAGATGCTGTTAAACTTATGGATTTCAGTAAAGAACTGGATGATATTGATATTTATTACTTAAAAATCGAAGTGGAATTTGAAGAACCTGAACAATTTTACAAACTTTTAGATAAAAAAATTTAAATCAACTTATTCAATTAACATAATATAGTCGAGGCTACATAATGGCAAAAAAGAAAAACACAAAGTATGTCTATTTTTTTGGTGGTAAAAAAGCCGATGGTAAAGCTAAAATGAAAAATCTTCTTGGCGGAAAAGGTGCCAACTTAGCTGAAATGGTTAACATTGGTTTACCTGTACCAGCCGGTTTTACAATTACTACTGATGTCTGTACATATTTTTACGCTAATAAGAAAAAATATCCAAAAGAATTAGAAAAACAAGTATTAGCATCAATAGAAAAAATTGAAAATGTAATGGGAGCTAAATTCGGTGATAAGAATAATCCTTTATTGCTTTCAATTAGAAGTGGTGCAAGAGCTTCAATGCCTGGAATGATGGATACTATTCTAAACTTAGGTTTGAATGATGTAACTGTAGAAGGTCTCATTAAAAGAACCAATAATCCAAGATTTGCTTATGATTCTTATAGACGATTTGTTCAAATGTACGGCGATGTTGTATTAGGCTTGCAACCGGAAGATAAACACGATCTTGATCCTTTTGAAGTAATTTTAGATGCAAAGAAAAAGAAAAACAAAATCACAAAGGATACCGAACTTTCTGCTGATCACTTAAAAGAATTAGTAGAAGAATATAAAGTTGAAATTAAAAAAAGAACCGGTTACGATTTCCCTACAGATCCTAAAAAACAATTATGGGGTGCAATTGGTGCTGTGTTCCAGTCATGGATGAACGAAAGAGCAAATGTTTACAGAAAACTTAATAACATTCCGGCCGAGTGGGGAACTGCTGTGAATGTTCAATCAATGGTATTCGGAAACATGGGCGAAGATTCCGGAACTGGTGTTGCTTTTACTAGAGATCCTTCCTCAGGTAAAAATGTATTTTACGGAGAATATCTATTTAACGCTCAGGGAGAAGATGTTGTTGCCGGAGTTAGAACTCCCCATGAAATTAGTGAGCTTAAAAAAGATAGTCCAAAAATTTATAAACATTTAGATGATATCCGTAAAAAACTTGAAAAACATTATAAAGAAATGATGGATGTTGAGTTTACAATTCAGCAAGGTAAGTTATGGATGCTTCAGGCTAGAGTTGGTAAGCGAACAGGATTCGCCGCAATTCAGATTGCAGTAGATATGGTAAGAGAAAAACTAATCTCTAAGAATGAAGCTTTAATGAGAATTGACCCTGAACAATTAAATCAATTATTAAGACCAATTTTTGATTTAGATCAAAAACAAGTAGCTATTTCTAAAGGAAACCTTTTAGCTAAGGGCTTAAATGCTGGTCCTGGTGCTGCTTCAGGTAAAGTTGCATTCTCAGCTCAAGATGCCGAAATAATGGCATCAAATGGTGATAGAGTTATTCTTGTAAGAATTGAAACTTCGCCAGAAGATATTAAAGGCATGAATGCTTCTGAAGGCATCTTAACTGCAAAAGGCGGCATGACTTCTCATGCAGCTTTAGTTGCACGTCAAATGGGTAAAGTTTGTGTTGCCGGATGTGGCAGTTTAGAAATTGACTACAAAAAAGGGACAATGAAAGCAGCCGGGAATAACAAAGTTATTAAAGAAGGCGATTACATTTCTATTGATGGAACAACCGGTGAAGTTATAGCTGGCGAAATACAAACAAAACCATCTGAAGTAGTTCAAGTATTAATTACCAAAGAATTAAGTCCTAAAAAATCCAAAGTTTATAAGACATATCAAGATCTAATGTCTTGGGCCGATAAAGTAAGAACAATGGGTGTCAGAACAAATGCAGATGAACCAAATCAAGCAGCTAATGCAATTGCTTTTGGTGCAGAAGGTATCGGTTTAACAAGAACAGAGCATATGTTCTTTGAGGGCGATAGAATTATTGCTGTTAGAGAAATGATATTAGCTGACAATGAAGCTGGAAGAAAAACTGCTCTAGAAAAATTGCTTCCACATCAAAGAAAAGATTTTGAAGGTATCTTTGAAGTAATGAAAGGTCGACCTGTAACAATAAGAACACTGGATCCACCTTTACACGAATTCTTGCCTAGTGAAGAAAAAGACATAAAAGTAATGGCTGAAACAATGGGAATTTCTGTTAAAAAAGTTAAGGAGAAAATTGAATCCTTACATGAGTTTAACCCAATGTTAGGCTTTAGAGGATGCCGATTAGGAACTGCTTATCCTGAAATTACTGAAATGCAAGCTCGTGCAATTTTAGAAGCAGCTGTAAACGTTGCGAAAAAAGGTATAAAAGTTAAACCGGAAATTATGATTCCCTTAGTAAGTCACATTAATGAATTTAAAATTCAAGAAGGAATTGTAAGAAAGGTTGCAAAAGAAGTATTTAAGGAAAAAGGCAAAAAAGTTAATTATTTGGTTGGTACGATGATTGAATTGCCTCGAGCAGCATTAACAGCAGATGAAATTGCAAGTGTTGCTGAATTCTTCAGCTTTGGAACAAATGATTTAACTCAAACAACTTTTGGTCTTTCAAGAGATGACGCCGGTAAATTTTTACCTATGTATGTAGAAAAAGATATTTTACCAAAAGATCCTTTTGAAAGTATAGATCAAAGTGGCGTTGGACAATTGGTAGAAATTGGCACACAAAAAGGTCGTAAAGTTAATCCTAAACTTAAAGTAGGTATCTGCGGCGAACATGGCGGCGAACCGCATTCAGTTGAATTCTGTCATAGAACAGGATTAAACTATGTCAGTTGTTCACCATTCCGTGTTCCAATTGCTAGATTAGCTGCAGCAAGAGCTGCATTAAGAGATGCTAAATAGCTTTTATAAATTCAATAACCAAGCTTGCTAATGTAAGCTTGGTCTAATTTTATTTTCAGTTTTGAATGGAACAAACCAATGGCTGTATATTGTATAAGTACAATTACTCAATACTGTAAATAAATTTTATGAAATAAGGAGATTAAATGAAATTATCTGATTTTAAGTACATAATGCCTAAAACAGCAATTGCTAAATTCCCGGTTAAACCAAGAGATTCAGCAAAACTAATGGTGTTTGAAAAGAATACGAATAATATTGAACATAAAAAATTCAAGGATATTGTTGATTATATGTCTAAAGGTGATGTACTTGTTGTTAATCAAACAAAAGTAATGCAAGCAAGATTATTCGGTCATAAAGAACGGACCAATGCAAAAATTGAAGTGTTTGTACTTAGGGAACTTAATAGTGAAGAAAATATATGGGATGTTATTGTTGATCCCGCAAGAAAAGTAAGAATTGGGAACCGTATTTATTTTAACGACAAACTTTGGTGTGAAGTTATTGATAACACAACTTCAAGGGGAAGAACTGTCAGAATAAATTACGATGGTGATGATATATATAAAGCTATTGAAAAAATTGGTCAAACTCCCCTTCCTCCGTATATAAAAAGACCAACAGAAAAATCTGATAGAGATGATTATCAAACATTATTTGCTGAAATCGATGGTTCCGTTGCCGCACCAACTGCAGGTCTTCATTTTACAAATGATCTTGTAAAAAAAATAAAGAAAAAAGGCGTGAAAATTGTTCCTGTAATTCTTCATATTGGTTTAGGAACATTCAGGCCTGTTGAAGTAGAAGATCTTACCAAACATAAAATGGATTCTGAATTTTTTGAAATTTCTGAGAAAACTGCTGAAATAGTTAATGAAGGATTAATAGCAAAGAAAAATATTTTTGTGGTGGGTACTAGTGCAACCAGAGCTTTAGAGAGCAGTGTTACTGCAGAGGGGTTTGTTAAACCTAATTATGGCTGGACGGATAAATTTCTCTTTCCGCCTTATGAATTTAAGATCACAAAAAAATTAATAACTAATTTCCATCAACCTGAATCTACATTACTAATGCTTTCTGCTGCTTTTGGTGGATATGATGCAGTAATGAAAAATTATAAAAAGGCATTAAAAGAAAAATATCGCTTTCTAAGTTACGGCGATGCAATGCTAATATTATAAAATGAAAACCAGTGCAATTATACCTTCCGGTGGAATTGGTTCTAGATTTAATTCCCCAATACCAAAGCAATATTTAAAGGTATTGGGGAAAGAATTAATTACTTATACCCTCAATACATTTCAGCATTGTGAAAAAATTGATGAAATAATTATCCCCGCTCACGAATCCTATTTCGATTTATTAAATCAAATAAAGACGAATAACAACTTTTATAAAATCTCCAAAATTGTAAAAAGTGGTAAAGAAAGACAAGATTCCGTTTATAATGGATTAATTGCAGGAAATTTTGAACCTGATGATTTAGTTTTAGTACATGATGCCGCCAGACCGCTTTTATCAAGAACACTTTTAGAAAAAGTTATAAATTTAGCATGGAACTTCGATAGTGTTGTAGTTGGTATAAAGGCAAGAGATACTTTATTTAGTGCAGAAGATTTTGTGTCTGATTATTTAGATAGATCTAAAATTTATTATGCTCAGACTCCTCAGATTTTTAGATACAGAATATTGAAAAAAGCTTTTGATTTAGCCAATGAAAACGGATTCTACGGTACAGACGAGTCAATGCTTGTAAAACAAGCTGGATTTGATGTAAAAGTTGTCGATGGCGAATTTGAAAATTTTAAGATCACTAGCGAATCTGATTTGGAAATCTTTAAAAAATTGGTTATCTGATAACTATTATTATTCATTGAAAATCTAAAAGTATTTACTTAACTTTAGTAAATTTTTAAGGAAAATATGCCTAATCTTCTATTCATAATTGTTTTATCATATTTAGTTGGTTCAATACCGATAAGCATTATTTTAACCAAATTGGTTAAAGGTGTCGATATCAGGAATTTTGGAAGTGGTAATGCCGGTGGAACCAATGTTTCTAGAGTATTAGGCAAAAAATATGGAGTTTTTGTCATTCTTCTAGATGCAATGAAAGGTGTTATTGCGGTTGTTTTTATATCAAGATTATATCTGGGAAGTTTCCCATTCCCAAACACAACTCCATTTGATGATTTTACGCTTGTGCAAATAATTGCAGGTATTGCTGCAGTAATTGGGCATATCTGGACCATCTTTGCCGGTTTTAAAGGTGGGAAAGGAATTGCTACCGGCTTAGGAGTATTAGTTTCTATTGTTACTCTAGATATGTTAATGGCTCTTGGTGTATTTGCTATAGTGATGTACATTTCAAAATATATTTCATTGGCTTCAATATCTGCTGCTGTTTCAGTTCCGTTGATAATGATAATTAGGGAAAATCTATTTGGTGTTGATATTCAAAGTTATCATACATTATTACCTTTTGTAATTGGTTTAGCTCTGCTTGTTATATATACACATAGAGCAAATGTAGAAAGACTTATGATGGGAAGTGAAAATAAAATATCTTTATCAAAAAAGAATAAATAAGTAATGAGAATATCTGTTATAGGAGCTGGCAGTTGGGGTACTGCCCTATCAATTATTTTGCACTCTAACGGACATGATGTAACTTTATGGGAAGTAAAACGTGGTTATTGGAAAACCATTAAGCGCACCCGAGAAAATAAAATATACCTTCCAAAAATTAAAATTCCAGAAGAAATTTATATTACCAATACACTCAAAGAAGCATGTGAAGATCAGCATAAGATTGTCCTAGCCATTCCTTCGCAATTTATCAGAAGTGTATTAAAAAAAATGAAAAAATTTGACCTTTCAGACACTACTTTAATAAGTGTTGCAAAAGGAATAGAAAAAGAGACTCTTTTTACTGTATCACAAATTATTAAGGATGAATTGCCGGATATTGAAGACAAGAGTATTGGGGTTCTTTCTGGTCCAAGTCATGCTGAAGAAGTTGCGAAAAAAATTCCTACTGCGGTTGTTTCAGCGTCAACAGACCAAAATACTGCAGAGCAAATTCAAGCCGCATTTATGACATCATATTTCAGGGTTTATCACTCAACTGATTTAATTGGAGTTGAATTAGGTGGAGCATTAAAAAATGTAATTGCAATTGGTGCCGGGATAGTTGATGGTGCCAAATTCGGAGATAATACGAAAGCCGCAATTATGACTAGAGGAATTGCTGAAATATCTAGAATTGGAATAGAGATGGGCGCTAGACCTGAAACATTTTCTGGCTTATCGGGTATTGGTGATTTAATTGTTACATGTAACAGTAAGCACAGTCGAAATAGATATGTTGGTGAGCAAATTGGTGCAGGTAAAAAATTAAAAGATATACTTAAATCAATGAAAATGGTTGCCGAAGGTGTTGCAACGTGTCAATCTACTTACGAACTTGCCCGTAAACACGATGTAAGCACACCAATAGTTGATGCCGTTTACGGAGCTCTCTTCCTTGATAAAGATCCTAAAAAAGGAACTTATGAGCTAATGTCCAGAGATATGAAATCTGAGCATTAAACTCAATATAAATTTTTATTTTAGCTCTTAGAAATTTCAATTTCCCTTCTCTCTATTATTATTGACTAATTATTTTTATTTTACTTTCCAATAAATTGATCTGATTATGCACACAAAATCTTTATCCGATTCAATTCAATTTTTAAGTGGTGTAGGTCCCAAAAGAGCTGAATCATTTAGCTCAATTGGAATAAAGACGATTGAAAATTTACTTTTCTATTTTCCCTCAAAATATCTTGATAGAACAAATATACTTACTACTTCAAAAATCTTGCAATACTTGATGAATGGATATGATGGTGAGATAACCATTGTAGCTAAAGTGCAAGAAACAGATTCTATCAATTATGGAAAAAGACAAATTTTTAAAGTAAGATTTAGTGACTCAACCGGTAATTTTGAATGCGTTTGGTTTAAAGGAATAAAATATTTCAAAACACTCTTCAAAGAAAACGACTATTATGCAATTTCGGGCAAACCTGTACTTTCAAAGTATGGGAATCTCCAATTTACTCATCCGGATTTTGACAAGTTCTCTCAAGATGAAAGTAAAGACTTTACTAACACAGGCAAAATAATTCCGTTTTATTCAATTCCTCAAGAATTAAAAGCAAAGAATATTGGGGATATTGGGTTAAGAAAAATAATTAAGAATGCAGTTGATGAGTATGCGGATCTTTGTGCAGAAACTCTCCCCAAAGAAATAATTGAAGAAAATCATTTCCTTAACATAATAACTGCAATTAAAAATATTCATTTCCCTGAAAACGACGAATTACTAAAAAAAGCGAGAGAACGATTTAAGTATGAAGAATTATTTTATATAGAATCATTAGTTGCGTTGCGCAAATATAATTTTTTAGCAAAGTCGAAATGGATAAAATTTAATTTAGAGGAAAAAACAATTAAACAATTTTTAGATTCGCTACCCTTTGAACTCACAGATGACCAGCTTAAAGTATTAAGCGAAATAAAAAAAGATATGCTAAGCACAAAGCCAATGAACCGTCTACTTCAAGGTGATGTAGGAAGCGGAAAAACAATTGTTGCTTTGATAAGTATCTTAATTTGTGTGAGCAATGGTTATCAAGCAGTAATAATGGCACCAACTGAAATTTTAGCTGATCAGCATTTTCGTTCAATTTCAAAATTTATATCTTTGTTAAATTTCAAAATTGAACTCCTCATAGGCGGAACAAAAAAAAATGACAAGATTCTAATGAAGGATGAAATTAAGGATGGTAAGGTTGATATTTTAATTGGTACTCATGCGTTAATTGAAGAGGATGTTGATTTTAATCAACTTGGGCTAGTAGTAATTGATGAGCAGCACAGATTTGGTGTGGCTCATAGGGGTAAACTAATAAGCAAAGGTGTTTCACCGGATATTTTAATTATGACTGCTACACCTATACCAAGAACTTTAACTATGACAGTTTATGGTGATCTTGACCTTTCATTAATTAAAGAGCTTCCAAAAAATCGGATTCCCATAATGACAGTATTAAGAGGTGAAAATAAATTCCCAGAGATTTTGAAGTTTGTAATTGATAAAAACAAAAGTGGTTACCAAACATTTATTGTTTATCCGCTTGTTGAAGAATCAGAGAAAATGGATTTAAAGGCTGCTGAAGTTTATTATGAAAAATTAAAATCTACTTTGTTGAAGGAATTAAAAATTGGATTGCTTCATGGAAGGATGAATTGGAAAGAGAAAGATGAAACAATGCAAAGATTTAAGAATAAAGAATTTGATGTACTTATTTCAACTACTGTAATAGAAGTTGGAATCGATATTCCAACTGCTAATATAATTATTATCAACGATGCTGAAAGATTCGGCTTATCCCAACTTCATCAACTAAGAGGAAGAGTTGGAAGAGGCAATACACAAGCCTATTGCATTTTAGTTACAAAAGATGAGCTTGCTGCAAAAACTAAAAGCTTCAATTTTGATTTTGATTATCTATCTAAGGCTCAAATCGATTTCCATAAATCTAAAATTCGATTAAATGCGATGGTGAAATATACTAGCGGTTTTCAGCTCTCTGAAGTTGATTTGCAACTTAGGGGTCCCGGTGACATATTCGGCAAAATGCAGAGTGGTTTTCCTAAATTATTTTTTGCAGATTTGGCAGAAGACCAAGAATTATTAGTCAAGGCAAAAAATGATGCTTTCGCAATAATTGAAAATGATCATCGATTATCGGAACAAGAAAACAATATGATAAAGAAAAAATTGAAAGACTATTATTCTGAAAATCTTAAATTTTCAACTATAGGTTAATTTAATTTAATTTACAAGTCTTAGCAAATCCTCTTCTAAAGAAAATTGAGGAGTTTCGATAATCCTTCCCAACTCTTTCCCATTTTCATAGACAACTATTGTAGGTACATATGTTATATCTAGTCCTTCCTCTTCACTCATTGCACTTTTCTTGTCCCTATCAACATTTATGAAATATGTTTTATCCTTTGGGAATTTAACAAAGTCTAATATTTTCAAAAGTCTCGGCACTTCTCTTCTGCTATCAGAACACCAAGTACCAAGTACAATTAATATAACTTTGTTTTCAAAATTACTTTTAAAGTTTCTTATAACACTTGCATCAATTTCATAATTAGTATATTCATAGTTAAACCATTCTGCAAAATTGCTATCTTTATATGCTTCTCTTGTTGAAGTGCCAACAATCATCCAAGTATCTGAAATATCATCTTTAACAAATTTATATTCTTGTCCATAAATTCCATAACCTAATAGCAAGAGAATTATAACAACTTTTTTCACTCAATACTCCCATTTAAATTATTTAATGAACGGAGATCCATTCCCCAAAAAAGTTTTTTTCTAAGAATTTGAAAATAATGTTTATCAATATTATGAACTAATCTTAAATCATAGTTACTTTTTGTAATCTTAATTTCTGCGGGAGATTTTAGGGAACTAACTCTTTGTCCATCACAGATCACTTGTACATCATCAAACAAAGATTTTGCTTTAATCACGATACTCTGTTCACTTGATATTACTAGAGGGCGCATTGATAGAGTATGTGCTGAAATTGGGCTAAGTGTTATTGCATTTGCTTGAGGATTCACTATTGGTCCCCCGGTAGAAAGTGAGTAGCCGGTTGAACCCGTTGGCGTTGCGATAATGATTCCATCAGCTGAAAATGTTGAGACATAATCACCATCAATTTCAATTGTTATCTCAATCATTTTAGGATATTTACCTCTATCGATAACAATATCATTAATTGCGTAAAATTGGTTGTCCTCTTCAGCAGGAGAAATGGCATCAAGAGCTAATCTTTTTTCAATTATTAATTTTTCAGTTTTTAAATAATTAATCAATTCATCAATTTTTGATACTTCAAATTCAGCCAGAAATCCAAGCTTGCCGAAATTTACACCAAGTAAAGGTGTGTCTGAAAATCTTGAATTATAAGCCATCTGTAGAAGAGTTCCATCTCCACCAATTGAAATAATGACATTGCAATTATCTGCTATCTCATCATTTTTAAAGAGTTGATAATTTTCCCAATGTTCTTTAGGAATACCCTTTATTTTAAGCACTAAATCACTTAACACAAAGTCTACATTTGCCTTTTGAAGCTTGGCAATTAAAGCATTCACAAAACTTATGATGCCAGACTTTAAATAATTTGGACTAATTCCAATTTTCATAATATTTATATTAAACTAATTTGATAAATGCTTAAACTGTAATTCATACAATTTACTATAAATTCCTTTATTATCTCTCAATAATACATCATGCTTGCCTTGCTGTACAATTTTGCCTCGGTCTAAAACTAATATTCTATCCGCATTTCTTATTGTACTTAACCTATGAGCAATAACAAAGGTTGTTCTTTCTTTCATTAATTTTTCTATAGCTTCTTGAACTAAAACCTCCGACTCATTATCAAGCGCAGAAGTTGCTTCATCAAAAATCATAATTGGCGGATTTTTTAGCAATGCTCTTGCAATTGATATTCTTTGCCTCTGTCCTCCAGAGAGTTTAGTCCCTTGCTCACCAATCGAAGTATGGTACCCTTTGGAGAGTTCTGTAATGAAATTATGAGCGTTAGCAATTTTTGCCACTTCAATTATTTTTTCTAAAGGATGATTTTCTAAGCCATAAGCTATATTATTTGCAATCGTTTCATTAAACAAGACAGTTTCTTGAGTTACAATTCCCATTAACTTTCTTAAATCTTCTATAGTATAGTTTTTAATGTCAACGCCATCAATAGAAATTATACCTGAAGTTGGATCAAAGAATCTGGGGATTAAATCAACAAAAGTAGTTTTACCGGCACCGCTGCTGCCTACCAATGCAATAATCTCACCTTTATTAACTTTTACAGATATTTTATCTAATACTACTTCATCGAAATCTTCATATTTGAACGAGACTTCCTCAAATGCTAATTCATTTTCGAATGTGTTAAGCGGTACAGGATTATCAATATTCTTTATTTTTGGTTCAGTATCTAAAAGTTCAAAAACTCTATCTCCGGCAGCAATTGATTCTTGAATTTTATTATTAATTGTCGCTAAAGTCTTCATCGGTGGAATCATCTGAAATATAGCAAAAAGAAATGCTAGGAATTCACTGGCTTTCATAGTTTTATCAACTAATACAAAAATACCGCCGTAATAAATAATTACCACTCCAACCAATACAGCAATAATTTCAGTAGCTGGAGATGCAATATTTTGCACTCTAGCTTTCTTCAAGAAGGTTCGGAAAAAAGATCTAGTTTCATTATTAAATTTTTTCTTTTCATAATTTTCCATCCCAAAAGCTTTTACAATTTTAATTCCAAATAAAGATTCTTGTAGAATATTGGTTAAATTTCCCATCTGTCTTTGCAGTTTAGTTGTCTGCTTTCTTAGGGTAAACCCAATTTTACCAATTAGGAAAATAGATACTGGGAGGACAAGAAGAGAGATTAAAAACAACTTCCAACTTATAGAGATGGCAATACCCATGAATACTAGTATAGTAATAGGCTCCCGAAAAATAGTAAGAAATACTTGTGATACACTTGCTTGAACTATGTATACATCGTTTGTTATTCTGGATATAAGATCACCAATTCTTTCATTCTTAAAGTAACTCATCGGCAACTTGTGTAGGTGCGCATAAGTTAAATCTCGAATGTCCTTTATTACGCCTTGCTCAACATAAGCCAGATAATAAGATTGAAAATATGAGAATATCCCTTTGCCCCAAAAGGCAATTAAAATTAGAATACAGATTTTCAGAAGGATATCAGGAGTCTCACCAGAAAAAATGAATTCATGGAAAGCATTAGAAATATTACCTACGGTTTCATTCACCCAATCAGGCAGAATGTTATCGTTTTCAGTAGTATTAATTTCTTCAACTACTTCAGTTGTTCCGGTTTCATATTGTTTAAAAAGTGTATCTAAAAGAGGTATTGATAAATAAACAGAGGCTCCATTTAAGATAGAGTAAAAAAAAGTGCAAATAATTGCTACCAAAAGATGTTTCCAGAAAGGGTAAACAAACTTTATTATTCTTTTATAAGTGTCCAAATTAAGTATATCTGAAGTTAATTTTACTAAAGATTAAAGATACTCAAACAGCGAAATGTATCCAAATAATAAGAAATTAACATTGATCTGGAGCTCAATAATTATGAATATTCCAATATAAATTCCTATAATTATATTTAGATTATTTGTAATTGAAACTACGAGTTTACCAAAATTGAAAATTGACATTGTCTACACTTGGGTTGATGGATCAGATCCAGTTTGGATTAAAAAGAAATCTGAAAAAGCAAAGCAATTTGGAGATATTCTTCCAAATTCCAACCACAGTGCAAGGTTTACAGATAATGACGAATTGAAGTTTTCACTTCGGTCGATAGAAAAATTTGCTCCATGGGTGAATAATATTTTTATTGTAACAGATAATCAGAAACCATCTTGGTTAAATTTATCTCATTCAAAAATTAAAATTATTGATCACCAAGATATTTTTACAAACAAGAATCACCTTCCAACATTCAGTGCTCGAGTAATTGAATCACAGCTTCATCATATTAAAGAGTTATCTGAACATTTTATATACTTTAATGATGATATGTTTCTTTCAAATAATTGTTCACCGGATTTCTTTTTCTCCAAGTATAATAAACCTTATGTTTTTGTATCTGAAATAATTCCGGTTCCTAGTAAAAAATCATTTGATATCAGTAAAAGAGATGAAGCGAAACGGAACGATCATCAGTATGCAATTGTAAATACACGAAAAATTATTCGCGATAAATTTAAAAAGTCGATTTATAATAATGTTAGGCATGGTCCAAAGCCATTGCTCAAATCGGTCCTTTACAAACTTGAAGAATTATTTAAAGTTGAACTTGAAGATACAATTAAAAATAATTTTAGAACCAAAGATGATATTTTAATGATTCACTTGTTTGAATATTATACTCTTTTAAAAAAAATTGGAAAAGCACGGTATCTTAAAACAGTTAGTAAAAAAGAAAGTTTGCTGGATAAATTTTCAACAAAGCATAATACTTTCGGCTACATTAATCTCCACGAAGATAATTTAGAAAGTAACTTGAAAAGTATAAAAGAGAGAAAACCGGTTTTATTATGTTTGAATCAAACACCGGATTCACCAAATAAAAATATTGAACGGATAAAAGTTTATCTATCTGAATTGTTCCCAGTTAAAAGCCAATTTGAGATATAGGAGGTCCTAATTATCATTATTAACTTGAGCCAATAATAAGCTCATAAGTTAAATAATTTTATATGTGAAGGAAGGACTTACAATTTACTTTTGTGTAATAATCTATTTATTTCATCTGCAGCCCGTTGACCTGCCTGACCATCCAATTCATAAAAAAGAATTTCATTTGCTTCTTGCCGTTGTTTTGATTTCTCTACTGGATTTTCAAATGATTTAGCGATTGCATTTTTCAATTCATCAAAGTTATTAACTTGTGCACTAATATTTTTCAGCAATTTTTGAATCTCTGGGATTGTTCTATCTGAATCTGGTACTTTGAACGTGATTATTGGTTTATCAAATGCACAGAACTCGCCAATAATTGAGCTATAATCTCCAACAAGTAGATCAGAAATCATTAAATATGGTGTAACATCATAATCTTCCAAAAATATTATTTTATCAGAAGATCTTAATTTATCAACATAGAGTTGCATTGTCCAAGTATGAACTGTGACTAGAATATTATATTTAACAGAGAGCAATTCAATTTTATCTATCCATTTTTCAATTGCTGACAAACCGGCAACATTCCACGTTGTTGTAAAAATTAAAGTTTTCTTTGCTTGATCAATACCTTTTTTAGCTTTTAATTTTTCTAAAAACTCTCTGTTATAAACTCCATTAAAAGCATTATCCAATTTGGGGTAGCCAATTGCTTTTACAGAATTAATACCTCTTGAAAGAGCTGTTTTCACCTGTTCACCACTTGATACAAAATAAACATCAAAGTCATTATAATTCCTTGCCGAAGTCCATCTTTTAAATTGATAAAGACCATGATCAAATCCAATCTTAATAATTTTATCAACAGGAAACTTAAATGGAGTCTGCCGCCCCATAACTACTGCCTTAGGGAAAGAAGGCAAACGTTTATATTTGATATTCTTTTCTTCAAAATAATTTCTGGACTTTTTATTTTTTGCAACAATAGTAAGTTGTGGGAGATGCTTTTTAATTGGTAAAAACATTTCATAATCAAGAGGATCTGCACAATAAAATATCAACTCTTCATTTTTAGTTAAAAATTTAGCTAAATGCCAAAACACTTTATACGGATATTTATATATGTAATAAGAGAATACCATTTCTTACTGGTTAAATTTTTCTTGAATTTTATTGAATACGGTTTCACTTTGTATAAACTTCATACAATTATGATGTTTAAGCGGACACTCTTTTGTGCCATGACTACTGCACGGTCTGCAATCAAGATCAACTTCGAAAACATAATCATTTTTACCGATTGGGGGATAACCGATACTTTGGACTGTCGGACCGAAAAACACAAATACATCCGTATTTACAGCATTTGCTAAGTGCATTGCTCCGCTATCATTACAAATCATTAAATCACATCTACTTATTAGTGCCGCTGATTCCAATAAACTCAGTTCCCCGGCTAAATTTATAAAATTGTTATTCGGTTTTATATCTTCACAAATTTCTCTCTCTACATTACTACCAATAAATACAATACCATAATTAGAATTATTTAATTTGCTCACCAATTCTTTATAGTATTCAACAGGCCATCTTTTAGTAAACCAATTAGAACCCGGTGCGAGTGCAATAATTTTTCTTGAACTATTAACCAATGGCTTTAACAAGTTATCAGCGTTTGCAAACATTTCGCGAGTTGGAAACAGCTCTGTTTGAGTTGGCAATTCTTTTTGTGTGAAAATTGAAAGAAGATGAAGATTTTTTTTAATCTTTAAAGTTTTCTTTAGATGAGGAAGTCTGTGTGTTAAAAATTTTTGAGAAGTCCAACGGGCAAAACCAACTCTATATTTAATTTGCGAAAGTAACATTAGTATAGCTGAAGTGAATGAACTATGTGGAGATATTGCTAAATCATACTTGTTTTTTCTCAATAAGTTAAGAGTTTTAAAAAATGCAGAAAATTTATTCTTCCGTTTATCAAATTCAATAATCGAATTAATGTTGGGATTGTTTTCAAGCAAATTTGATGCTTGAGGAATTACCATAACATCTAACAATGCGTTTGGAAATATTTTTTTTATCTCACGAATTAAAGGTGTAATTAAAATAACATCCCCAATAAATGCAGTTTGAACGACTAATATTTTTTCAATCTTATATTTATCTATGCTTGCATATTTTTGCATTTATATTCTTTGACCTAATAATTCTTTGTAGAGATTTATATTTTTTTCAACTGTTGCCTCAATAGAATAATTTTTGGCACTTTCTTTTGCTGCTCTACTCAAATCATTCTGCTTGTTTACATCTCCAATTAACTTAATTATTTCAGCAGAAAGACTGTAATAATTTTTCGCCTCAACTAGTATTCCATTTTCATTATGCTTTATTAGTTCCGGAATCCCGCCTGTATTTGTAGCAACTATTGGTAAGCCAACCGAAAGAGCATCAATTAAGGATGTACCCAAACCCTCTTTTTTCGAAGCAAGTATAAAAATATCAAATGCTTTCAATAGTTTTCCAATATCTTGTCTGAATCCGAGAAAAATTACATTATTACTAATTTTTAGTTCATTGGCTAAATTTTTAATTTCTTCAAACAAAGGCCCATCACCGACACAAATTAGTTTTGTGTTCTGAATTTTTTCATTAACAAGTTTAAACGCATTTAATAAATTTGGATAATCTTTATGGCCTGCAAAAGCAGCAACCGTTCCTAAAATAATATCGTCTTTTCCAATACCGTATTCATTTCGAAAATCAATTTCTGGGAACACATTATCATGTTTGCGAGTATCTGCTCCGCTTCGAATAGTTACAATTTTATTTTTATCAATTCCATCTTGAACAAGTACTGTCTTAATAAAATCCGAAATTGCAACAATCTTTGAAATTTTATTACTGTTATATTTCAATCTGCTAAAAAGATTTTTTCTAATAGGAAAATCAACTCTTCGAACACCAATTAGTTTAGGAGCTGAATTAAAATATTTTGCAAGAATACCAATACTCAAAGCATGAGCGGAATGAACATGAATAATATCATATTTGTTTTTCCTACAAAATCGAGCAATTTTAAATGCAGCTAAAATATCCAATTCACCGAAAATATCAAGTTCAAAAAAAGGTAAATTTTCTTTCTTACAAATAATTGATAATTCTGATGATTTATTGCAAGCAAGGATTGAGTTTATCCTTTTTACAATTAGAGCTTTATGAAGGTAAAATACTTGCTGCTGCCCGCCTCGCCAATACTTTTCGGTATCAATATGAAGTATATTCAACTATTTGGATTCCACATTTTAATATATTTTAGATAGATTCCAATGGCAGAATTCAGACTTAGTAAAAATCCGGCTTTCCCATCTAAAAAACCTCGTTGCAAGAAATACATCTTTAAAAACTTATTGACACCTAAAACTATAGAAGTGAAAATTGAGTATTGATTATTATTACTCTTTTCATTTAAAGCTAAGTCGGTATACCGATTTATTTTACTAATATGCTTGCTAATGGTGGGATAGGTATAGTGATAAAGCGGTTCAGTTATTTTTCCTTTTTCACCATTGATAATAACGGATTCGTGAACTGCTTTTTCGTTAAAGCTTCCATATGTTCTATTGAAGAGTCTTATTGGAAAATCTTTATCCCATCCGCAATGCTTAATCTCTTTACTCAAATAAAATGAATTTCGTTTTATTTTATAGCCATTAAATTTTGGATCAGATAATATCATTACTATTTTTCCAGCCAAAGCTTCAGTGACTTCCTCATCAGAATCTATAGATAAAATCCAATCATTCACAGCCTGGTCTACCGTAAACTGCTTTGTTTTGCCAAATCCTAACCATTCGGTTTGAATAACATTACAATTATATTTTTTACAAATTTCAACAGTTTTATCTTGGGAATAAGAATCTACCACAATAATTTCATCGACCCAATGAAGAGATTTTAAACATTTTTCAATATTTTCTTCTTCATTATGTGTAATTATGGTTGCTGATAATTTATTATTCATAATTGATTTATTCGAATTTAATTATATTCACACACTTTCTTTACTAACACACGAGCCTTACTACTAATATTTAATTTTGTTAATAGTTAAGATAAATCCATTTTATTTGAATAGAGATTCCAAGAATTTAATTCAAAACAAGTTTTGCTAAGCAAGAATTGAAATGATTTTTGACTGAATTCATTACTATGTCCTGGTTTATAATTTGGCTTATATT
>RCND010000131.1_pt1 | contig 40701 bp, 37 predicted proteins | sample 2041351 | NCBI WGS metagenome assembly RCND01 (sample SAMN09708230, study PRJNA481090) | Marine sediment metagenome, whole genome shotgun sequencing project. | biome: marine sediment; feature: ocean; material: sediment; isolation source: Sewage treatment plant 12B marine sediment (STP12B) ... | reverse complement strand
GCAGAGAACTTTTCTACTTCTGCAATATGCTCTTTTAATGTATTAATCATGGATTTCTTTAATGAGACAAATTTAATACATTTTACTGAACCTCGATTTTGTTTGCTTACAACATTTGTTACCTGAAAAGGCTCCGAACTTATACGGGGCCTTCCATTTTTCTACCTCAAAAAGGAGCGCTCTTAATTTTTGATAAGCTATTTAAAAGTCATTGGTTAGATGTTGTTCTTACATGGTTCTTAATCCAAGTGGTGCAGTTCTCGAAAGTATCAAAAACATGAGCTTCGGGAATAAAATCTGGAATAATATCGATACGTTCCATCATATACCTTGGCTGTGGTAAAAGTTCGACAAACAGAACTGTAATATTATTTTTATTTAATTCTTGAAGCGCGTCTTCCATCGCATATAGCCCCGATTGGTCCATGTATTCCATTCGGCCCAAACGTAGAACAGCATAGTTGGCCGTTTTTGGAATTTGATCAGTTAAGATTTGAAAATCGCCAGTTGTACCAAAGAACAATGGTCCTTTCACATGTTTAATAAACACTTCTTGTTTTAGGGCCGAAGGAAAGTTTGCTTCGTCTGCCCAAGCAACTTCGTCGGTTAAAGATTTTACATCAGACCTCAGGGCCATCAGATCCCCCATTTTTTTCATAAACATCAACGACGCTATAATAAGACCTATTCCCACTGCATAAACAAGATTCCAAAATGTAGACAGAACCATCACTATAAGCATAATAAGGACTTCAGAGCTTAATTTTAAAGGTCCAATTTTGATGTCTTTAGGAAGATTAGGAATTGCCTTAAGTCCTTTATAATCCATAACTGAAATACCAACTGTTATAAGGATACCAGCCAATACCGCTGCGGGAATTTGTGAGGCAATTGGCCCTAAGGCCAAAAGAACAATTAATAACAGAAGGCCAGCGATCATACCAGATAAACGGGTCTTGCCTCCGGAATTAATATTAACTACTGTACGTATTGTAGCACCCGCTCCTGGAAGACCTCCGAAAATCGCAGCGATACTATTTCCTATACCTTGGCCTATTAGCTCTTTATTGGGTTTATGTTTGGTCTTGGTCATATTATCTGCTACGACAGATGTTAATAGCGAGTCTATAGCGCCCAGCAGAGCTAATGTCAATGCAGTAAATATGTACGGACTTACAGCACCAAGTTTAAACTCTGTAAAAATCTCTAGATTAGGCATAGGAAAACCTTGTGGTATTTCCTCTATAGTGCGATAATCGAGTCCCAAGGCGTATGCAGCTCCAGAAACTAAAAGCAACCCCACTAAGGTGCTAGGTACTGTGCTGGTAATGCGTTTAAAACCATATATTATAAAGATGGTGATTAAGGCTAAAGCCAATTCCAACCAATTAATGTTACTTAGCGCTTTCGGAAGTACCTTTAACGCTCCTAAAACCCCTGAAGCTTCCTTTGCTGCCAACGTTTCGGCTTCTGCCATAACGGTAGCCTCTGTAATCTCTCCAGAACGTGCGATGGTTTGTTCAAAATTTTCTAAAACCAATATACCCTCATTGGCCTCTTCTTTTAAGATGTTTTCCAATATTAATTCCTCTGCTTGAGGTTTAAATGGTGTTACCCATGACAGATCTTCTTTTGGGTAATAGCCTAAAGCGGGCAATATCTGAGTGACGAGAATAATTACCCCTATGGCAGTCATAAAGCCTGATACGACAGGATAGGGGATATACCTTATGTACCTACCTACACCGATGATTCCTAGTCCAATTTGCATTAGGCCCGCCAATAAAAACACTGTTAAAATAGCAGGTAGTGCTTTTTCTACACTACCGTCAAATGTGGCGATAATCCCGGCTATAACAACCATGCTTACCGCGGTCATTGGTGCTGTTGGGCCTGAAATTTGAGTGTTCGTGCCACCAAAAAGTGCGGCGAAAAAACTAATGAATATGGCACCGTAAAGACCTGCTGTAGGACCTAGACCGGAACTCACACCAAAAGCGAGTGCCAATGGTAATGCAACTATACCGGCAGTAATACCCCCTAAAAGATCTCCTTTAAAGTTTGAAAATAAATTTTTAATCATTGGGTTGAGTGTTATTTGATGTGCTGATTATACTATTTTAAGCTTGTTGCCGTCTATACTCGTTGAACAGAATTTTTTGTACTATAGTGTTCTATATAGTCGGCTGTATTTGTAGGGCTATGTTAATGATGTTAAAAAAACTACGAAACCATATTCATAGCTTTCTATTCAATTGTCTGATATTGGATTATTCATAAAAAGACACTTCTCCAGAAGAGAGATCATACATTGCCCCTATTATTTTTATTTCACCGTTTTGTTCCATATCATACAAAATTCTACTGCGTTCCCGAATATTTCCAATAGTTTGAATAACGTTCTCTTCGGATACCCGATCTACGAATTCTAGGTTTTTAGAGTTTCTTAACTGCGAATCCTTTGGCTCTTTTACGGCAACTACGGCGGGTTCCAATTTATTTATTAGCAACGTAAGATTGCCCATTCTGGCATGGTCGCATGCTCCTTTAATTGCTCCACAACTGGTGTGGCCCAGAACAACTATTAATTTGGTTCCTGCAAGTTTACAGGCAAATTCCATGCTTCCCAAAATATCTTCATTAGAAAAATTACCTGCAATTCTTATACTAAAAATATCGCCAAGTCCTTGGTCAAATACCAATTCTGCCGAGACCCTAGAGTCGATACAACTAAGAATCGTTGCGAACGGAAATTGTCCTTCACTCGTATCGTTAACTTGCTCCAAAAGGTTTCTATGCGCTTTCAGATTATCTTGGAATCTTTGGTTTCCCTCCTTTAAATATTGTAATGATATTGCGGGCGTAATATTGGATTGTGATTCTTTTGTATGTGCTTTCATTTTTGTTTTATTAAGAGTGCATCACTTCTGTTACTACTGAATTGTGGCCTATTTTAAGTGTTGTTCTAGGAAATCTAAAGGCTAAATCCTTTTACAAGGGAAATTAATTTTTTAAAAATTAATAACTGTTGTTTAGCTTCTATTTTTGGTAGTGGAGTACTTGTTAAGTCCTCGGCTTTCGCTTTTAGAAGTTAAATTAGCATGAAACCAACAGCTATCTCTTTTAAATATTTTCAAGCATTTATTGGGAAATAATGCCACTAAAAAAGGAAGTTATACCCATTATTCAACAATGAATGAGTTTTGTAAAAGTTAGATGGCACAGTCCTTGGTTTATTTTGTAAATGTCTTATCTGGGCGGTGGAAGAAAAATTTCTAACGAGCTGTTATCGTAACGTTCCCAGGATATGCTAGAGCTATTAGGACGCGATTGAACAAGGGTCGAATTAAGCTGATACTCATTAACAAAAACTCCTTTATCTACTGCCTCTTCTTTTTGATCATCTTCACCAAGCTGAAAAAACATGGTAATCTCCATGTTCATATCCGTTATCATAATAGTTGCAGGAGCTATTATGATAAAAGAGAAAAGTAGGGAAAAGAATACCGCCAAGAAAAGCTTCATAGTAACACAGTTACAAAAAAGCAAAGATAAAAGTATTGCTATCGAAATATGTTAAAATTAACTAAAAATCTTTCAATAGCTTTAAATATTCAGAAGGTATCCAGCCCGTTTTTCCATCGGTAAGTGTTATTTTTTTCCAGTCGTTAAGTTCTTCGAGCACATTAACCTTAGTGCCAGCATGCAAGACAAAAACTTCATTGCTCGTCGTATTAGGCTCTGCTTGTATGCCAACTTCGTCTGTGAAGACAATTGCAGGTTGGGTCGCATTAGCATCGCTTTGAGCTATATAGGCGAATGCAATGGTGATTATGGAAATAAATAAGCAGGTAATACTTCCAATAAATGCCCACCTTTTTCTTGAAGAGTACCTAGAATAATAGAATAAAATATACAGCAATACAAACAGGAACATGAAAGCAACAGCCAAATAGGCCCACTGGTCAAAGTGGAGTGTATTGGTTATTTTTTTATAGAATCGTGCCAAACCGGTTTCGGGTAGCGTGTCTATGGCGTCTAAGGTCATTTGCTGTGCGTAGCCCAAATTATTTAGTATTTCAGCATCATTGGGTGCTAGTATCAGTGCTTTTTCATAGAAATAGATACTATTAGGAATGTCGTTTAATTTGTAATAGGAATTGCCAAGGTTATAATACAGCTCAGCCGAATGTTCACCACTATCCAAAATAGTTTTATAAAGTTCAATGGCTGTTTCATACGCTCCATCGTTGTAAGAAGCAGTAGCTTTATCAAAAACAGGTGTGTTCTGCGCGGTGCCCACAAGGCCAAAAAATAAAAGATATATGATGATGTTATTTTTCACGGTATTATACTTGCTTATCTATTAGCGATATTACTTCACTTGCTTTTTCGTAGTCTTGTTGCATTTGTACATTGGAGAATGGGCTATATCTAGCTGCTTCGCAGTTTTTTAGTAATGCTACAAAGCCGTTTATTGTAGCTTCATCTACATTTTTTTGTAGTAGTAGTTCAGATATCTTGTCCTTACTGAACTCTGAGGTCTCGATTTTCAATTTAGCTTTTAGATAATTATGCAGTGCTTTTTCCAATGCTACATAAAAGGACTCTTTGTTACCCAATTCTTTCTTTGCTTTTGATAAGTAGCGTTTGGCCAACCGGTTGGCTTTTTTTACTTTGTTTCCCATGACATCACTTGCAATTTCCTCTCGTTTTTTACGAAACAAAATCGCGAGAGGAATAAATAGTAAGGGTAGCAATAACAGTGAATAAAATAGATTGGATCTAAAGAAATACGTATTGCTAACGGGACTAAGATTCGCGTTTAGCTTTATAAAGTTAAACTGACTATTAGCTGCAATTACGCTCTGTTTGTTTGTGCTAGACATATTAAGGTCACCACTTGCAGCACTGTTAGGCCCTTCCAAAACGTTTATGATAATTTCACTAGAATTTAGGGTAGTATAGGTCTCGGTATTGGGGTTAAAAAAACTAAAAGGTATGGATGGTAATGGATATTTACCTCTAAATGAAGGAACAATAGTATAACTGTTGTTTATTTTTCCTTGCATACCACCTAGTGTGGTACGTACCCCTTCTGTAAATTCTGGTTCGTATACCTCTAAGGAACTGGGAAGGTCCAGTTCTGGCAGTTTAAATAGTTTTAAGTTTCCTTTTCCTGTTACTTCAACAACCGCTTGCAAGGACTCCGAAGCGTTTAGACTTGGCTTGCTCGTAGTGACCGAAAAATCAAAATCACCTACAGCACCGTTAAAATCTGCTGGCTGATTTTCTAATGGTAGTGCTTTTACATTAATGGTTCTGTTACCGGCAGAAACTGTTTTATTGGTTTGAGCATAAACTCTTCCACCAAAAAAGTCACGTTTATTAGTAGGTACGTCTACGGTAACATCCAACGAAAGCGGTTCTATATCTAGCTTACCTGATTTCTGAGGATACAAAACCACCCTCTTTAATATGACATAGCGATAGGGTTTTCCTTTAAAAGTTCCATTTTTGGCATTTAGGCTGGTAACTTTAATGTCTTGGCTCCAAAAATTATTGTATTTCGGATTGTCTAAAGGTTGATAGTTGGATACGCTTATAGACGGGCTTACATATAACTTATAGACTACGGTAATCGCTTCGTTCATGTAGGGATTACTCTTAGAAACTTCAGCTACCAAATGAAGGTTTTCATCCGCGATATCGTCTGCGGTCATCTGGTCGCTAGGCTTATCTACGGCAGCGGTAACCTCAATATCCTCAGGTAGCGATTTATAGGTTTTTCCACCAATTATGATAGTTGCTTGATTGATCCTTAGTTTTCCCTTGGCTGTTGGAGCCAAGGTATAGGAGTAGGATTTGGAATAACTACGCACACCGTTTACCCATGAAGAGCTTATGGATTGAGATGGTCCCATGAGCACTTTAAAACCAGCAAAGTCGGGCGGATTAAAATTGTCTCCATCCTTGTTCATGGTAAAATCTACGCGCAAGCGTTCGTTAAGCCCTAGTTTAGGCTTGCTTAACTTCATTTCAAACGTAACGCCAGCCGCGTCTTGTGCTTTTAAAATCAAGCCAAACAGAAATATGCTTACGAATACGATACCTTTTTTAAAATCCATCTTTATACTACCAGTCCTTTTCTGTTTTTACTTTTGCCCCTTGCACTTTCTTTGCATCAATTTTTTCCTGTACTTTCTTTTCTGCGTTTTGCATCGCCCGTAACAGGTTTTCTACTTGTTGTTTGGAGAGTTGGTTGGGTTTGGGCTGAGGTTGATCTTTTTGGTTATCTCCTTGTTCGGGTTTTTTATTTTGTTCTTTTTTGTCATCGCCATCACCCTCCTTATTTTCATCTTCATTTTTGTCACCCTTATCATCTTCGTCTCCTTCATCTCCCTTGTCGCCTTCGTCTTTCTTATCCTGATCTTTTTCGTCTTCGTTGTCTCCTTCTTTATCCTGATCTTCTTTATCGTCCTCCTTGTCCTTATCTTTTTGGTCGTCTTTGTTATCCTCGTTCTGGTCCTTGTTTTCTTCGTCCTTTTTCAAGAGTTCCTTGGCTAGGGCCAAATTATAACGGGTTTCCTCGTCGGTAGGGTCGTTTCGTAAACCTTCTTTATAGGCTTCCACCGCTTTGGCATAGTCCTTACGCTTCATAAAAACATTACCCATATTATGGTAGGCATTGTGCTTTTCTGTTTTGGCTGTAGCGCTTTCGCCAGCTTCTTTAAACCTACCAAAGGCTTCACTATAGGTTTCATTGTTATAGTAAGCATTACCAAGGTTAAAAGGGGCTGCTGCGTTTTGTGGACTTTTGGAAATAGCTACTCTATAATCAGCTTCGGCAGCGATAAAATTATCTTCTGACAGTTTTTTATTCGCTTCCCAAGTATAATTTTTTGAGTTTCTAAGACTTTTTTCTTTTGCCTTTAAGTCTTCCTCTTGTGCAAAAGACAGTGTCGATACAAAAAACACCAATAATACGACCATGAGTTTTTTCATCTTAATCTATCTGTTTTTCGTTGAATAAATTCAATTTTTTCAACCATTTTGTTTTTCGATCTAAAACAAAAATCTCTAAAAATAGCAGCAAAAGCCCTGCACCTAGAAACCATTGAAATTGATCTTTATATTCAGCAAATTGCTTGGCCTCAAATTCTTTCTTATCCATTTGAAGTAGCTCTTCTTTTATAATTTCTACAGCCTCTTCTGTATTGGAGCCATTAATATATTTCCCATTACCTTCATCTGAGATGTCAACCAGTATTTCTTCGTTTAATTTGGTAATGACTACTTCGCCTTGCGAATCTTTCTTTAAACTTTCTAGAATACCGTTTCGCTTTAGGGGAATCGGAGCTCCTTTGGATTTTCCAACACCGATGGTATAAATTCGAATACCTTCATCTACGGCGTCTTCAACGGAGTTCAACGTGGTGCCTTCGGAGTGGTCTTCCCCATCAGAAATTATAAAAAGGACTCTGTTGGTCTGTTCATCATCATCGTAAAAGGTTGTTGCTAATTCTATGGCCTCGTTTATGGCAGTACCTTGAGAGCTCAACATATCGGTATTCATACTCTGCAAAAACATTTTTGCCGCGCCATAATCCGTGGTAATAGGCAGTTGCGGGAATGCTTGTCCTGCATAGGCAATGATACCAATACGATCGCTTGCCAATTGGTTAATAATTTCCGACACCAATCTCTTAGCTTTTTCTATTCTGTTGGGCGCAATGTCTTCCGCGAGCATACTTTTTGATACATCTATAGCGAAAACAATATCGACACCTTCCCTTTTTACCGTTTCTAGCTTGGTGCCTATTTTAGGATTCACAAGCCCTATAATCAATCCACAAAGGCCTAAAAGAAAAAGAATGAGTTTTAGGGTGCCTTTGTAATAGGAGCGATTAGGTGTCAATCTTTTTAAAAGGAGGTCATTTGCAAACTTCTGCTGCGTCTTCTTTTTCCAGACGAGCAAAATCAAAAATAGTATGATAATCACCGGTATGATGAGTAGTAAATAAAAATATATTTTCTCGTCTAACTGTATCATGATTTATACAAAACTTCTAAATACTGTGTTTCTTAATAACCATTCTAGAAGCAACAAAATACCTGCAATCCATATCCAAGGCCTAAATTTTTCCTCGTAACGGTAGTATTTGAATTCTTCTATCTCGGTTTTTTCCAATTTGTTTATTTCATCATAGATTTCCTCTAGGGTCTCGTTATTGGTAGCCCTAAAATATTTACCACCTGTTACTTTGGCTATATCTTTTAATAATTCCTCATCTATTTCTACTTGCCGCATTCCGTACCTAAAAGAGCCGTCGGCATTGTAAGCAATTGGCGAAAGGGCATTTCCGTTGGTACCCAAGCCAATCGTATAGGTTTTTATGCCAAACTCAATCGCTAGGTCGGCGGCGGTTTGAGGTTCAATAAAGCCAGAATTATTGACACCGTCCGTTAAAAGAATAATAATTTTACTTTTAGCCTTGCTATCTTTTAGTCTATTTACTGAGGTAGCTAATCCCATACCTATAGCAGTACCGTCTTCTAATTGCCCATACGTAATATCCTTAAGGGAGTTAAGTACGATGGACTTGTCTGTGGTTATGGGAGTTTTGGTGTATCCTTCACCGGCATAGGCTACTAATCCTATGCGGTCGTTAGGTCTTTGTTTAATAAAATCGGCTGCAACTTTCTTTAACGCTGCCAAACGATTTGGTTTAAGGTCACGGGCCAACATACTAGAAGAAACATCTATGGCCATAACAATATCTATTCCCTTCGTAGTTTTTGTTCTGGTAGAAATATCCTCGGTTTGCGGTCTAGCCATCGCTACGATAATGGCACCAAGTGCCAACATGCGAAGTATAAAAAGCAGCGGTTTAAGTTTTGGTAAAAAACTAGGATTACTGAATCCTTTTAAACTTGATATACGAACAGATGCGGTTTCTTCCTTTTGCTTAAAGAAATACCAAACAATGGCGAACGGCAATAATAGAAATAGCCAAAAGAAATCTGGATTTGCGAATGTTATATTCTCTAACATCTAAATTTCTGTTTTTACTTCAACAGTGGTTAATATTCTATCTACAATGTCCTGTGCGTAGGGATCTTCGTTTAGCCAGGTTAAAATAATATATTGCTGAAACCCTTTACCTCCAAACAACAAAACGGTGTATTTTCCTTTTATTAATTCCTTGGAATCCGGTACAGCAAATTTACCGCTGCCATACACTTTTAGACCTTTAACACCGCTAATGGTAATGAAGTCTTCTTGCTTTGTTATGATGTTCTTGGCTCCTTGGCTTTCGAAGTTTTTGATTATTTGTTCTATCGTCTGGGTAAAATCTGGTTCTGCCTCTTGGCTTAAGGTAACTGAGGTTGTAGCTACTGTAAAAAGTCCTACAGCACTTCTGTAGGCGAATGCTTGTATCTCACTAATGTTTGCCTTTGCCTCTGGCGGAAGTTTAATTTCTTGCCTTACAAGGACTTTAGGCGTTTCTACAATAATAGGAGGGAATCCGTATCGGCTAGACACCCAATCACCCTCTAATAGTTCCAAAGTGGGGTTGCCTATTGCAGAATCCTTAAGATAGGTAAAGCCATATTTGAAACCTGCTACAGTGCCGCCAATAATCAATAATGCTGCTAAGGACACCAATCCCAAGATGACTTTTTTCTTTTGATTCTTACGTTCCAATTCTTCCTGATACTCTGCTAATTGCATGAGTTCCTCCGCAGTAGGTTCAGGGATGGCCTCATGGGTTTTTTCTACAATCTGACCTACAGTTTTTCGATCTTGTTCGGCAATCGACATAGACGGTTTCGATTTGGCGAATTTCACTAAATCTGCGGTCTGGAGGATATTCTTAAACTGATTAATAGTGTCTTTTTCCAACTCTAATTCTCCCGAATCGCTTAATAGTTCAAGTTTCTCTATCAACTGTCCTGTAGTGCTTTCCATGGCCGATATCTGTGCATCTTCTTCCAAATAGGAACGCACGATATCTGTAAGTTCGGAGTAGTATTCCTTAAACTCATCCTGAATTAGGTATTTGGAATTTTCCAAGCGTTTTAATTCCAGCAGTGCTCGATCGTATGGCGGCAGTAGGGCTTCTTTTTCTTCTTCGCTCAATGGTTTTTTTCGGATGACGAACCAATAAAAGAGGCCGCCTAAAACTGCTAGAATAAGAATCCCTCCCAATAGGTACTTCCACCAATCGGGATTTGTTTTTTCAACCGCTATCAAGGGTTTAATATCATACATCTTCTGCGCCAAGGTATCCACAGGAATTGTTTCCACGTTTATTTGGAGCGAATCTGTAAAATAACCAACTCCATTAATTTCTATACGTTGTTTGGGGAGTTTATAAGAACCGGAATCAAATTGTGTAAGCGCGTATATTTTTTGTAATGTGAGGCGGTCTTTTTTTCTTGTAGTATCCGTGGCATAGGCTTCAACCGTTTCTAATGGTGAAAAGGTTTGGCCTTCCGGAAAAATGACTTGGTCGGTAGAATCTATTTCAACGGAAACCTGCCATTGTATTTGTTCACCAATTCTAATATAGGTAGTATCAACTTGGGTGCTTATGGTTGGTTTGGACTGAGAAAATCCCTGGAATCCTATAAACAAGAAAACAACAAGAATACAACCTAGTAGTTTGGAAGCAGAATTGTGGTAGCTTGGCCCAAAGGTCCATGCATAGGTTTTAGTATTGGTCTCTAGCATCATCATCTTCGTTTAAAATAGCCCAATAATTTTTTAACGTAACTCTCATCTACACGACAGTCCAAAACGCCACAACCAGATTTTTTGAATGTTTCTTTAAAATAATCAAGCCTTTCCCTGTGAAATTCTGCATAGGCTTTGCGGACTTTTTTGGAGCCTGTATTTACTAATTGTAGTGCACCTGTTTCTGCATCCATCATCTGTACCATGCCCAGATTTGGAATACGTTCCTCTCGCTCATCGTAAACTCGTATTCCCGTAACATCGTGTTTGTTACCTGTAATCTTCAAGCTGCGTTCGTAATCGGAGGCTATAAAATCCGATAGCACAAAAACTATCGCTTTCTTCTTCATAACATTGGTCAGATACTTTAAAGCCTGTGCAATATCTGTTTTATTGCTTTTTGGTTTAAACTCCAGTAACTCTCTAATGATTCGCAGTACATGCGTCTTTCCTTTTTTTGGCGGGATAAAAAGCTCTACTTGGTCAGAAAACAGAATTAGACCTACTTTGTCATTGTTCTGTAACGCACTAAAGGCCAGGGTTGCAGAAATTTCGGTTACTATTTCGTTTTTAAATTGATTGGCAGTTCCAAATAGTTCAGAACCACTAATATCGGCTACAAGCATCATGGTAAGTTCGCGCTCTTCTTCAAAAACCTTTATATAAGGCTCATTATATCTAGCGGTAACATTCCAGTCTATACTCCGTACATCATCCCCAAATTGATATTGGCGAACCTCGCTAAAGGTCATACCCCTCCCTTTAAACGTAGAATGATATTCCCCACCAAAAATATGGTCGGAAAGACGTCTTGTCTTTATCTCTATTTTACGTACTTTTTTGAGTAATTCCTTAGTATCCATTTGGTTTTAGTAAACAGTTTAGAGTTAACAGGGTGTAATAGCAGAAATTAAAGTAGCTGCTAGTTCTATCTGTAATCTGCTGCTCCTAGGGTACTTCGATCTCGTTTACAATCTTGTTAATGATTTCTTCTGATGTAATATTTTCTGCCTCTGCTTCGTAGGTAATACCTACTCTGTGTCTAAGCACATCAAGCACTACGGCCCTAACATCCTCTGGCACCACATATCCTCTTCGCTTTATAAAAGCATAACATTTAGCAGCGATACCAAGGTTGATACTTCCCCTTGGTGACGCTCCAAAACTTATTAGTGGTTTTAGATTTTCTAGATTATATTTTTCTGGATACCTAGTTGCAAAGACAATATTCAATATATATTTTTCAATCTTCTCGTCCATGTACACTTCGCGAACCGCTTTTTGTGCACTTAGGATTTGTTCTATGGAGACTACCGGATTAACAGTTTCATATTCGCCAAGAAAATTTTGGCGCATGATCATTTGCTCCTCGTTCATCTTTGGATAATCTATTACCGTTTTCAACATAAAACGGTCAACTTGGGCTTCCGGTAAGGGATAGGTTCCTTCCTGTTCTACCGGGTTTTGTGTAGCCATAACTAAGAAGGGCTTGTCAAGAATAAAGGTAGTGTCCCCAATAGTGACTTGTTTTTCCTGCATCGCCTCCAAAAGAGCAGATTGCACCTTTGCTGGAGCACGGTTAATTTCATCTGCCAGTACAAAGTTCGCAAAAATCGGTCCTTTCTTAATAGAGAAGTCATTCTCCTTCATGTTGTAAATCATGGTGCCTACAACATCTGCAGGTAAAAGATCTGGTGTAAATTGTATCCTGCTAAAACTTCCTTTTACAGCTTTGGAAAGCGTGTTGATTGCCAAGGTCTTTGCCAATCCCGGAACACCTTCCAACAAAATATGGCCCTGCCCTAAAAGTCCAATAAGCAACCTTTCAATCATGTGTTTTTGACCCACGATTACTTTGTTCATTTCGGGAATAAGTAAATCTATGAAAGCACTTTCCTGAGCTATTTTCTCATTTACGGCACTAATATCAACTGGCGTATTTTCTTCCATTTATCAATATATATATTAGGTAATGATAGGCTATTCATTTAACAGTTATGCAAATTGAAAATTTATTCACTGAGTAGCTGTTAACGATTGGTTAAAAAAAAGGAAAAGCCCCTATTTTTATGAAGTATTTAAGGGATTCTTTTTAATTTCACTTGGCTATGAAAACATACAAAGGGTAATTAAGGAAACATTGATGATTTTTATCCTCTTAAATGAACACCTTTTAATTATAAAGTGAATTTCAAATAGATGACCAAAACCACCAATTATTCTAGAGTAATCGCAGGAACTATGACTTGGGGCGATTGGGGAAAACAACTTTCGGAGCAGCGAATGGAGCAGTTGATGCACCATTGTCTGGAGCAGCGTATTAGTACTTTTGATCATGCAGATATCTATGGGGATTATACAAACGAGGAGCAGTTTGGGAAAGCATTTGCAACAAGCGGTATTAACCGTGAGGATATACAACTGATAAGTAAATGTGGTATCCAATTCGATGCTAAAAGTAGAAGTAATAACGTAAAACATTATGCCTATGGTAAGGATTATATTATTTGGTCTGCCGAACGTTCTTTAAAAGTATTACAAACAGAGTATTTGGATATGTTTTTGCTACACAGGCCCAGCCCGCTTATGCATCCTGATGAAATCGCGGAGGCAATTACCAAATTAAAAAAGGAAGGTAAGATAAGACAATTCGGTGTTTCTAATTTTAGCACCTCTCAAATTGCCCTAATCGAAACGGTTATACCCGTAGAGGGAAATCAGGTGGAGTTTTCCCTTACTTCCAATACTATTATGGATGATGGGTCCTTGGACGATTGTATGATTAATAAACGTTTGGCCATGTCTTGGAGTCCTTTGGGAAGTTATTTTAAGGAAGATTCGCTTAAGACTAAGCGAATTAAAAAAGTATTAAAAAGTCTTTGTGAGAAGTACAATGCTACCGAAGACCAGTTGTTGTTGAGTTGGGTATTGAAGCATCCAGCCGAGGTCTACCCAGTGGTGGGCACGGCAACACCTTATAGATTGGCAATAGCCATGAAAGCGCTAGAGATTGAAATAGAATTACAGGATTGGTTTCTGTTATTGGAAGCCAGTAACGGATATGAAGTAGCATAAAAATAATTATATGAACCAAACAGTATTTATAACAGGTGCAACGAGCGGAATTGGAAAGGCAACGGCCGAGCTTTTTGCGAAACACAACTATAAATTGGTGCTTTGTGGTAGGCGTCAAGAACGACTAGACCTATTGAAACAGGAATTAGGCGCCCAGACTAGCGTGCACCTTTTAAATTTTGATGTTAGGGAGAAAGCTGCCGTGCAAAGTGCAATCGATTCCTTGCCAGAAGCATTTGCAGATATTTCTATACTTGTGAATAATGCGGGTAATGCGCATGGGATGGACACAATCCAAGAGGGTAGCCTCGAAGACTGGGACGCCATGTTGGATATCAATGTAAAAGGACTCTTATATGTATCGAGAGCCATTTTGCCCAAGATGATTTCTAAAAAAGAAGGACATATCATCAATATAGGCTCTACGGCAGGTAAAGAAGTGTACCCCAAAGGCAATGTGTACTGCGCAAGTAAACATGCGGTTGATGCCATAAACCAAGGAATGCGGATGGACCTGAATGAGCATGGCATTCGGGTTGGAGCCGTAAATCCAGGACTAGTGGAGACAGAGTTTAGTAATGTCCGTTTTAAGGGCGATGAATCACGCGCCAAAAATGCGTACAAAGGCTATCAAGCATTGAAACCGGAAGATATTGCAGACATCATTCATTTTGTTGTTACTCGACCATATCATGTAAATATCGCTGATCTTGTTGTGATGCCCACGGCTCAGGCTTCATCAACGATTGTGAAGAAGGAATTATAACATATTTAACGTCAGTGCCAATCTTATTTTAAGCAACAAGGAACACTCATTCTACTACTAGCTTTTTGGTCTCAACACCTTTTTCCGTTTGGATTTGAATTATGTATAGGCCTGGTCGCAGCTCCGAAACATCAATGGCCTGCTCAGAACTAAACTTGAAGGGTAATTCTTTTACTTTATTGCCCGCCAGATCATAAACTAATACCTTGTAGATATGACGCTCTTCAGCTGTTTTTACAACGGTTATGGCACGAGCAGGATTGGGATATAAAAATGTACTTGAGCGCTTGTCATTGAGGGTGTTGACAATTCTAAAATCCGCTGTAGTTGTACTTCCAGCTATTCCCATGCCATCCTTCATGGAATAGGGGGTAATGGTCAGAATGTATGCTCCTATAGGTAAGGTACGCCCCATAAAGTCCCCAGTCTGATTACCAAACAATGTAAAGGGCAATTGATTTTCAATTATCGATGCAGTTACAGGGCCATTCAGGGTCATGGAAACGCTATTCGGACAAGGACCATTGTTACAGTCATAGTCTAGTATAACAGTGGCATTGTCAACAAGGCTGCTGAGTGTTGAATTACCATCGTCCGCTGAAAGCAATTCATCTAAAAAATTTCTACTCCCAGCATCATATAACCCCGCTGAGTTAAGCCTATACTTGTCATCGAACCCAATACTAAAGGTGACGGTTAACGATTTTCCTACCATTCCTTGTCCGTCGGCCTCTCTATATGGGATTGCCGTGAGTTCATATTCTCCTTCCGGAAACAATCTTGAATCAAAAATACCGCCATTATCGCCAAACAGACTATAGGGTGATACATTTTCAATTCTTGATGATGTTATGGGGCCGCTTATGCCTATTTTAACACTCTCAACCGCTCCCTTGGTGACTGCTCTAATAGTAAGAGGTGTGTTGTGGGGAGGGAAGACTTGACCACTTTCATTAAATTCTATGCCTTCCGCTAAATAGGGGGTGGGAGCAAATATGGTAAAATGGTTAATTTCAATTGCTATGTCCTCAATTCTAAAATTTAACTCAATACTTGGCTCTACCTCGAAACCCAAATCATCCCCATAGTCAAAAACAGCCAGAATATGGTAGCTCCCTTGCGGTAATTGTAAGCCATTAAAGTCGCCATTGATATCTCCAAATATGGAATATGGGAATACATGCTCCGTCCATGTTCTGTTTACTACTCCGTCCAAACTATTAATGCTGAAACGTACACTCAGCCCATCCAAAGGCCTATCATGGTTGGTCCTGATATTTAAATTTTTGTCATTGATCGTATTGAGATCTATAACCATCCCATTGGCAATAGTAAAGAGATCCTGATCTGTATCTGCGTTGACCATACTAAAAGAAACATCCCGTTTTTCCACTGAAAAATTCAGTATGCCCTTGGTGCCAGCCGGTCCACCTGCATCATCCTGGGCAAATGGTATGGCTGAGAGTGTATGAGTACCTGCTGAAAAAGCACCTAGATTGTAGTCGCCCTGAAGATCCCCGAAAAGGGCATAAGGGGCTACATTTTCTACCCTAAAATTCGCTTCCCCGTCAAAATCAAAACGAACGCTCTCATAATGTGCCGGGGCATTGGCTCTGATACTAAGATGTTTGGGCAATGTATATAGGTTTATTTCGGCCCCTTCCGGGATGGGGTCAAAACCTTGAATTGCTTTGTTGGATTGTGTGTCAATAAGAGTAAAACTCACTTCTGTTGGTGGAGGTTGATCTCCGGCTACATGCAAGGCCATGAAAGTGGATACTGTATTGGTGTCATCTCCAACGGAGAAGTTGAGATTAAAATCATTAATGTGAATATCTTCAATATAAGCAGTTGCCTCAAGAGAGTAAACCACCTCTGGTAATTTTACACTGATATAATTTCCATTAGTATCACCAAATGAAATCTTATCCATACAATTCTTATCAGGGATTGTTGATAAGGCAGAATCCGTTTTTTCTTTTTTCTCTGTCTTGCCTTTCACTAGTTGGGGTATTAGTAAAACTGAAAGCAATATTAAGATTGATTTGCGTAGTTCTTTTTTCATTTAATTATTCCAATTCCATAAGGTATATCCTTATTCTTGGATATAAAATGACCTGAATCATATTGAAGGATTTCTTCCAACAAAGAAACTGTCTCCGAAATAATTTTTTTCGAAAAGTTTCACCCTAAATCCTCAATTGACGTATCTTAGTAATGCCATTAGAAACTAGTATAGGTTAAGAATATTTTGGATATTTCCACAAAAGAAATAAAAATTTATGATTAATAAACGCTTATTGGTAAAAAACTTACTCGCCCATAATGACGAGAACAGTTTCTACGACAAAAAGCGTTTTATTGGCATAACTCATAAAGAAGGAAAGGCAAAGTTCTTAAAGCATGTTTGTGCCCTTGCGAACAGCAATCCCAAGAATAATTCCTTCATCGTTGTTGGGGTCGAGGATGAGGACAATAAAATCGTTGGGATCGATTTTTTTGACGACAGTAAAATTCAAAACCTGGTAAATGCCTATTTGGATAACCCTCCCTTAATCTCCTATGAGAACATTCCATTCCCGCACTTGGAAGAAGGAAAGGTGGTAGGACTCGTTACGATAACCTCCAATGGGAAGGTGTGTTCCTTGCGCAAGAATATATGGAAATACTATGGAGGTTCCGTTTTCTTTCGAGAGGGCAGTATAAGTATGCCCAAGGCTTATGATGTTGAGTTAAAGGATCAAAATTCCCAAGCTGTCGCCACTATTCAACAACACGCCCGAAACAATATAGAATTAACCTTAGACGGGGTAATCGATTTCATCAATAACCGTCATAAAGACCTTGAAAGTGACTACAAGGTGTTCAAGGAGCAGTTTGTGGTGTGTTGGGCAGGGAACAAGAGGGAGGTAAAAGGGCAAACTTATTTTAGTCGAGTAGATATTGAACTAATCAATGAGCAGGTAAAACTATTCTATTCCAATTTAGATGAGGTTACTATAACGTATGACGAGAATTCCTTTGCTACAATGGAGTATGTACGTTTAGGACTTGAGGGGAAACAGCGTTATTATCCGTTGGAAGAATTGATAATTACTTTTCAGGAAAACGGGACCTATCAGATACAAACCGACCTTGTTTTTATGCCACCGCTTTATGATAAAAAAGTTTTGCACCATACCTACAACACCAATAACAGTATACTTGCAAAAATTAAAAATGGTATTGACCTGAACCCCTCTGAAATAGAAGATTTGGCCTACTTGCCTGATACCTATTTAATCTGCTATCTAAACGGATTTGAAGAAGCACGTGACCTAATGGACCTTGCGAGAAGTCTTCTTAAAGATAATTTTACAGAGGTGTACACTTCTTTAAAGGCTGCACTACGAATCCTGAGGAAGGTGGATTATAATTGAGTACTACCAAGCCACACATGCGCATAAGCTTCTAATTCTAAAAGATTGTTTTTAAAACCTACTTTTTCCCCACTGATAAGGTTTACAAGGGAATCCTCAGGAGACATTCCAATAGAATACAACCAAGATACATGTAGGAATTGTGTATGCTCGTCAAAATTGGATATGACCCAAACTTTACTCTTCCCATCGTTACGTTCAAATAGGAAAACATGCTCATTTGGACTCGGATGAATGATGGCGGGTCGCTTATCTGCAAAAACGGATAGTTTTTTTCTGCGCTGTATCATCTTCTTGAGCCCTTTAAAAATTTGACTCGTATGATTTTCAGTAGTAGGTAGCTTTTCAATAGTCTTCCAATCTTGCATGGGCCTGTTTACCCAGCGGCTATCATTTTTGTGGTCAGAATCCTTGGTAAATGAATAGTCGTTCAAGGTGCCGATTTCATCTCCGGCATAAATCAATGGTATTCCGCCATAGCTGAGTATAATGCCGTGTAGCATTAGGATTTTGGATATCGATTGGTCAATTTTTCTTGTGTCTTCTTGTTCCAGTGCTTCTTCCAGACCCAACAAAGAGGCTGCACTTCCTGTAATTCTGCCATCCCCGTTTTTAGGATTATACATAAACATTAGGCCCTTGGCCGGCGACCAGTCCAAACCTCTGGAATAATAGTCTAGTAAAAAATTTCGATGTTCGCTAGGAGACCATCCCATAGCTCTGATAAAATCATCATCATACCCAAGGCCTATATCATCATGGCATCGTATATAATTTATCCATGTACCATCGGCGGGTTTAGTCGTTATTTCTTGTAAGCTTTTATGAAGTAAGGATGTTTTTTTTGTTGCAATAGAGTTCCAAAGCAAGGCCATGAGTGATGCGTTATAGGCAACTTCACATTCATTTCCCTCTAAAGGACCTTCTCCAAAATATTTTATAATATTTCTTGGCGAAACAATCGCTTCGGCAAGTAGAATTACTCCTGGAGCTATGACTTGTAAGCACATTCTGAACAAGGATATAAGTTGATGGGCTTCTGGTAGGTTTTGTGAGTCCGTTCCTATTTTTTTCCAAAGAAATGCTAGGGCGTCAAAGCGAATGACATCTACACCCATATTTGCCAATCTTACCAAATTGGCAAGCATTTCTATAAATACCTCAGGATTGGTATAGTTTAAATCCCATTGGTAGGTATTGAAACAGGTCATTACCCATTTACCCATTGCCTTATCGTACGTAAAACTACCTGGCGCTGACTCTGGAAAAATCTCTGGCATGGTTTTTTCAAATTCATCAGGAATCTGCCTATCAGGATAGGTGTAATAATAGTTTTGATATTTTTCATCCCCGGTCTTGGCCTTTTTCGCCCATTCAAATTCGTCCGAAGTATGGTTCACGACAAAATCGAGCATGAGCACCATATTTTTTTTCCGTGCTTGTTTGGTAAAAGCAGAAAACTCTTTTTTAGTGCCATATTTGGAATCTATTTCATAGTAGCTGTTTACAGCATACCCGCCATCGTTTTCTCCGGAAGGTCTTGTCGTAATAGGCATTAGATGAAGGAAATTCACGCCTAACTCGTCAAAGTAAGTAAGCTTTTCATGCAAGCCCTTTATATTTTTATTAAACCGGTCTACATATAGTTGCATTCCTACCAACCGTTCACTTTGGTACCAATTTCCATCTTGTAAACGTTCTAGGTCTAAGGACTTCAGTTCTTTGGATCTGTTAGAGAACAGTTCTTCCATACGGTTCAAAAGCTGATAAAAAAACAGCTCATTCTTCTCCTTAGGGTAAAGTGAGAAAAACAGAGAACTGATAAGAGACAAGTTGGTAGAGAGCCGTAACTGAAATAAGTCTTCAGGGCTATTTTCACTTTTTTTCCACCTTTTGGAGGCCATTAAGCGATGCAAAGCAGCTTGATTCATACTAGGGAACTAGTTGGTTTTGATAGGGTAATGCCTCTATGGCACCAAAATTAGTTGTGGTAATGGCACCTGCTTTGTTGGCCATGGCTACCATTTTTGTAAGGCTATGTTCTTCCTTTAATATAGACTCCCAATTAGAATGAGCTGCAATTTGTTGCAGAAGACATCCGATAAAGGCATCTCCTGCTCCAGTAGTATCTATGGGTGTTACAGTAATACTAGGGATGGTTTTTCTATAGTGTTTTGTGCTAAGCAAGGTGCCTTCGCTGCCAAGGGTAACCACTATGGTTTCTGTGCCAATCTCATGTAGCACGTCACAAGCTTCTTTCAAATCAGTCTTCCCGGATAATAATTGGGCTTCCTCCAAGCTAAATTTACATAGATGTGATTTTTGGATAAAAGGCATACATTTTTTAATGAACTGCTCTTCTTTGTTTTTCCAAAGATCCTCACGATAATTAGGGTCAAAACTAATAAATGAATTTTGCGTAAGCGCGTCAAATAAATAGCGCCCATAGGCGTCTTCTAGGTTTCCTCCCAACAGCGCTGTAGCGGCTCCAAAATGAACCATATTACCATTAAATTCTTTTTTTAAGGAGGAATCGTATTTTAACTCCCTGTCGGCACCGCGGCTAAAAACAAAGTCTCGCTCTCCAGCTGCATCTATTGATACAAAGGCTAGGGTAGTGAAGGTTTCGGATTGTTGTGCCTGTGAGATATCTACGTTTACGTTGTCTAATATATTCAAAAGAAATGCACCAAAGGGGTCGTCTCCCACACAGCCAACAAAAACACTTTTACCATCTAGTTTACTTATGGCACAAGCTACGTTCGCTGGCGCACCACCAGCTTTTTTCGTAAATTCTTTGGCTTTCGATAAGTCATTTCCTTGATTCTCCGCAACAAAATCGACTAGCAATTCTCCAATACAAAAAACTTTTTTCATTTGTTTTATTTCTATACAAGGGCGCATACTCCCTTATACAAAGTAAACAGAAAAAAACAGCTTGGTCTATCTTTTGTTGCGAATTATTCGTTTTTTAAGGTTTCTTCTGTTGCGATAACGATTTAAGTAGGTATACCATAGCATCTAAATATTCAGATACTTGTCGGGTGTTTGAGAATTCCCTACCTTTTTAGTCAATTTTAAACAAACCAAACGATGAACATATTTGATGAGATTAAGAAGAAACTGAGTCACGAGTTTATAGATATTATTGAATGGTTGGACATTAGTAATGACACTATTGTTCATCGTTTTGAGCGATATCAGAATGAAATAAAGAATAATGCCCAGTTGATTGTTCGTGAAGGGCAAACCGCAGTATTTATCAATGAGGGACAATTGGCCGATGTTTTTACTGCAGGTACGTATACCTTAAATACGCAAAACCTTCCTATTCTAACCACACTAAAGGGTTGGAAATATGGATTTAATAGTCCGTTTAAAGCAGAGGTCTATTTTGTAAGTACCCGATTGTTTACTGATGAAAAGTGGGGTACAAAAAATCCATTCATGTTAAGCGATGACCGTTTTGGTTTGGTGGAAATTCGGGCTTTTGGAACCTATAGTTTTAGAATAAACGACCCAGGAAAATTTGTGGTCGACGTTGTAGGTACGGATGCAAATTTTACCAATTACGAAATAAACGAACATTTAAAAAGTTTAATTGTTACCCGCTTTACGGATACCGTTGGGGAGGCAAATTTACCAATAGAATTATATGCCGCTAATACCACAGAGCTTTCCGAAACTTGCCAGATTGTAATGCAGCCGGAGTTTGGTCGCGTAGGAATAGAATTGGAGAAATTCTACATTGAGAATGTTTCCATGCCAGAGGAACTTAAAAAAGAAATCTTCGAGTATAGCCGATTGGATAAATTGGATATGACCAAATTGGCTCAATTTAAAGCTGCAAAGGCTATGGAATTAGCCGCTGCAAATGAGGGCGGTACTGCTGGTGCCGGAATGGGCATGGGAATGGGCTTTGTTTTGGCACAACAAATGGGTGGCTTAATGGGCCAACCCTCAGGTCAGCCATTTGGAGGGCAACCGCAACCCATTCAGCAAGCTACGCCCCCGCCAGTTCCTCTTCAGAATAGTTATTTTTACGCTGCAAACGGACAGCAGACTGGCCCGGTTTCTTTTGATAAATTAAAAGAGCTTTTTGCTAACCGAACCATTAATAGGGATTCTTTGGTTTGGAAGCAGGGTATGACGAATTGGGCCGCGTTAAAAGAAGTGGAAGAACTAAAACCCTTCTTAGGCGGTAATACACCACCTCCGTTACCAACTGCCTAGTATTCGTATATCATGAAAAAGTAAATGTTTAGGCTTTTGCTTTAGCATACCACCCATGGAAAAAATCCAAAAAACAGAACATAAAAAAGCATGTGCCAGCTGCGGTGCGGAACTAAAATTTAAACCAGGTTCCCATCAGCTCAATTGCGAGTATTGTGGCTACGAGGAATTTATCGAACCTTCCAAAAGTAGTTTTGAGGAGCTGGAGCTAGCCCATTACTTGAAAATAGTAGGAGAAAACGCCTACACAGAAACTATAGAGCTTTTACATTGTAAGAGCTGTGGTGCCAACCAGCATGTAGAGGAGAATTATAAATCTTTGTCCTGTGTGTACTGCAGTGAACCTCTTATCCGTGAGGATATTGAGCAAGAGGGTTGGATATTGCCAGGTGCCTTGGTTCCGTTTCAACTGGATACTAAAAAGGCTAGGGGTATTTTTAAAGCCTGGGTAAGCGCTCTTTGGTTTGCTCCGAATAATTTAAAAAGGGCGGCTTTGGACCCGGAAGGTCTACACGGACTTTATGTGCCTTATTGGACTTTTGATGCCAGTCTATTTGCTTCCTACCAAGGGCAACGTGGCGATTATTATTATGAAACCCAAACCTACAATAGTAACAAAGGAAAGCGAACACGACAGGTGCGCAAAACCAGATGGTCTTATGCGTCCGGTAATATAGATGGTTTTATAGACGATATCCTTATCAATGCCTCCCAGAAAAAAAGAAGAGATATTCCAGCTGCTGTTGCTTTTTGGAATTTAAAGGAATTGGTAGGGTTCAATTCTAAGTATCTATCGGGTTTTGTGACCGAAAAGTATACAGTGTCTCTCAAAGAAGGCCACCATCAGTCTTTTGAAGAGGCCAAGCACAGAGCTTATAATTGGATACGAAGAGATATTGGAGGAGACACCCAACGTATTTCCAATGCGGATATTAAACTATCCGAAGAAACATTTAAGCATATATTACTTCCGGTGTATATCAGTTCGTATCGATACAATGGAAAAGAATACCATTTTTACATCAACGGGCAAACAGGGGTTTTAAGTGGAACCCGTCCCTATTCTTTTTGGAAAATTTTCTTTTTGGTTCTTTTTATCCTTGTGGTCATAGGAGTAATAGCGATTTTTGCAAAATGACAGATAAAAAAACCTTGGTGATTGGGGATATTCATTCCGGACTAAAAGCTTTACAGCAGGTCTTGGAAAAAGCTGAAGTATCTATAGAGGACACCTTAATTTTTTTAGGGGATTACATAGACGGTTGGAGCCAAGCTCTAGAAACGGTAGACTTTCTGTTAGAATTAGACCAAACGCACAATTGTGTTTTTCTTAGGGGAAACCATGATGCGCTTTGTTATGAATGGTTGGTTGGGGCATCCGATAATCCAATGTGGTTTAAGCATGGAGGAGAGGCTACGGTAAATTCGTATAGGCATATAAATAAAGAAACAAAGGATAAACACATCGAATTTTATAAAAACCTAAGAAATTATTATCTTGATGATAGTAATAGGCTTTTTTTACATGCCGGATTTACGAATCTAAAAGGGGTGAACTTTGAATATTCTGAGGTAACGTTTTACTGGGATCGTACCCTTTGGGAATTGGTACTTTCTTTAAACCCGACTTTACGAGTGGGAGATGCGCTATATCCTAAACGATTGTCACATTATAAAGAGATTTATATAGGGCACACACCCGTTACACGAATAGGAAAGACGACACCGCAGAACGCGGCAAATGTATGGAACATAGATACCGGAGCAGCGTTTAAAGGGCCGCTAACCATACTAGATGTAGATTCCAAAATATATTGGCAAAGCCGGGCTGTGTACACTTTTTATCCAACGGAACAGGGTAGAAATTGAAAATTGAGATAGTTTTAATCGTATTTTGGTTAATAATAACGAACTTTGATAAAAAAGGGACATATGTCAGAAAAAAACATAAGATTAGAAGTAATGCAGGCCATAGAGCCAGAGGTGGAAGGTTTTATGGATAATTTTCTAATCAAACCAGAAGATATTTGGCAGCCCACTGATTTTTTACCAGACCCGCAAAGCGATGGGTTTTTAGATCACGTAGAGCAGTTGCGCGAAGAATCCAAGGAATTAGGTTATGATTTTTGGGTTACCATGGTTGCCGATACCATAACGGAAGAAGCCTTGCCAACTTATGAGTCTTGGTTAATGGATGTAGTAGGTATTGATCAGCATGGGGAAAATAAAACCAATGGATGGGCCAAATGGGTACGTGCTTGGACCGCAGAAGAGAATCGCCATGGCGATGTGCTTAATAAATACCTTTATTTATCCGGAAGGGTAAACATGAGAGAAATAGAAATTACCACTCAACATTTAATTTCCGATGGTTTTGATATTGGAACCGACAGGGATCCGTATAAGAACTTTGTATATACTTCGTTTCAGGAATTGGCTACTAATATTTCACACAAACGTGTGGGGCAAATGGCCAAGAAAAAAGGCAATGTGTTATTAGGGAAAATGTGCACCATTATAGCAGGAGATGAAATGCGCCATCATTTGGCATATAGGGAATTTGTGAAAACCATATTAGAGCATGATCCTAATGGTATGATGTTAGCCTTTGCAGATATGATGAAACAAAAGATTGTAATGCCAGCTCATTTTTTAAGGGAATCTGGAGGAACTATTGGAGCCGCTTTCGAGAACTTCTCTAACTGTGCGCAGCGCCTGGGTGTTTATACGGCACAGGATTATATTGAGATTCTAAGTAAATTAAATAGTTTTTGGGAAATTGATGCTGTTAGAGGTCTTAACGATGACGCACAGAAGGCAAGAGACTATTTGATGAAACTTCCAGAACGTTTGGAGCGTATTGCCACAAGAATGAAGTTTCCTGAAGATCAGTACCATTTTAAATGGGTAGAGGCGAACGGTAGATTATAAAAAAAAGGATGTGAATTAAAAATCCCGATTCCATAAGGAATCGGGATTTTCGTATTTTGGTTGGTTATTATGCTACAACTTTCCGTGATCGTGTTCGTCCTGCCATTTCAACAATTGCTTCCACTTTCCTTCGTAAGCCATTTTGCACTGCATTGGCCATGAGGCTGGATCGTGCACTTGGTATCGTTTTCCACCACCGTCAAGAACTTTTTGGCAGTCGGCAACCGTTGCTTCTGAAAGTGCTTGCCACGTTTTAATACCTGCATCTTTTAGCATGCCTTCTATCTTTGGACCAATACCTTCAACAACCTTTAGGTCGTCTTGTTTGATTGTCTTACCTAATACTGCTTTTGCAGCGGCTGCATCAAAAGGGATGGATGCTATTGCTGCACCTGCGGTAAAAGATGCTGCAGAAGCTCCAAGATTAGCACTGGCACTTACCTTTTTATTACAGGCATCCAAATCGGCCTGTAGTTTTGCATTTTTGTCCTCGAGAAGTTTTAAGTCGTTAGAATTATCGATGGTCGTATCGCCTCCACGCCCTAGTAAATATCCAAGAATTCCACATATCACTCCCACTAAGAGTGGAATTATCCAGCACCAGATGTTCATATTTTCAAAATCCATTTTTATCTTATTTTAAGTATTAGTGTTTATTTAGTTTAATGTAATTACGGTTCTTCTATTCTTGGTTCTTCCCGCTTCGGTCGTGTTATTTTCCACTGGGTCTGTTTGTCCTTTTGAAGATGTATTGATTTTAGCGTCAGGAATTCCATTTTTCATGAAATATACTTTAGCAAAGTTAGCCCTGTTCAAACCAAGTTTTGTATTGGTAGCTGCTCTGCCAGTATTATCTGTGTGCCCTATAATATTTACAGTAGCACCTTCTACTTTATCTAAATATCTTGAGATGTCTGCAACTTTTTGGCGTTGTTCGGCTGATAGGTTTATAGAAGCTTCTGCTGTATCAAAATAAAGCACTAGTGGATTTGCCTTAATTTTTTCGTAGAGTGCTTTAAGTTCATCACCCGCTGTTTCTGATTCCCCCGAAATGCTGTAGGCTATGGGGCCAAGGTAAATTCCGTCATCCGGCACCATATCGTCCATAAGTTTGCCCATGGTGTTCATACTTACCGAAGAAATGCCATTGGAGGCCAAATGATTTTTAACTGCGTTGGCACGTGCCAATCCAAGATTTGGGAATGCGGAGTCATTGGTTTCATCGCTTTTATAGTAGCCAGTGATGTTTATCACTTTTCTTGCATTTTCTGATAAAAAGCTTTTTAGGCTTGAAATACCAGTCTCTATGCTTGTATTCAAAGGCATCAGTATAATAGATGACGATGTATTAAAGTTAAAGTTGCTGTTTTCGTCGTAAGAATAGGCACCATCACTAAAAGCAAAGGGGTAAGAGGTTGGCTCTGGTGTTACGGGCACTACCGCTTCTTTTGGAGGCTCCTCGATTTCGCTAGCACCACATTCGCTACAACAGGTAATGTAGAAATAGGTACCCACCAAAATGGTGAGGAGCATCAGTAATAGATACTTCGTTGTTCTTGTCATTGTGAATAAAAGTTTAGTGTTTGCTTACAATGTATTAAAAAAATCTTAAAATTGTTAAGATTCCACTCGTTAATTGCTAGTAATCAGCATAGAGCGAATTCCCCAGCTACACATAATTTATTTCCATTGATACAACTATAGGTCTGAATTGTATAAAGTCGAATACTTGTAAAGGGTATTCTAATTAACTTTAGACAATAAATGAAATGTCTTACCGCTCCCGACAATGATGCGGCACTGAGGTAGGGTAAATCTATATATTTGAGTTAGTTGGTTTACTAAAAAGCCCTATTACGTTTTCGTAATAGGGCTTTGTGTTAAGTAGTCGTTTATCCATTTACACAAAAAATATATCCAAGTGCACAGGAATTCGGTTAGTCAGGTTATAGTTCTACTATCTTGAGGACACTAGGATAAATCGAAATGAAAAAGCTGAGAAAATACCTTGTTGCTTGCCTAACTTTAATCTGTATGATTCTAATATTAGGGACACAAGCTTTATTAAAGGGTAGTTGGACCTCTGAAGATAGAGATCAAACTACCGTTTAATATATAGTATTTACTTATAAATCGAACTTAATCCCTTGCGCTAAGGGCAATTCATCAGAGTAATTAACGGTATTTGTTTGTCTTCTCATATATACTTTCCAAGCATCAGAACCAGACTCACGTCCACCACCAGTTTCTTTTTCACCTCCAAAAGCACCGCCAATTTCAGCACCAGAAGTTCCGATGTTAACGTTAGCAATTCCACAATCTGAACCAGCATAAGACAAAAATTTCTCAGCTTCTTTCAGTTCGTTAGTCATAATTGCAGAAGACAAACCTTGAGCTACACCGTTTTGTTGTGCGATAGCATTTTCTACATCACCAGAATATTTTATGATGTATAAAATTGGAGCAAACGTTTCGTGTTGTACGATTTCAAAATGATTTTCTGCTTCAATAATTGCTGGTTTAACATAGCAACCACTTTCGTAACCTTCACCTTCTAAAACACCACCTTCAACTAAAACGTTTCCACCTTCAGCTTTTGCTTTTTCAATAGCAGCTAAATACGTTTGAACAGAGTCTTTATCAATTAAGGGACCAATATGATTTGTTTCATCCAAAGGATTCCCAATAGTTAATTGTCCGTAGGCACCAACAATAGCATCTCTTACTTTATCATAAACCGATTCGTGTATAATTAATCGACGTGTTGATGTACAACGTTGCCCACAAGTTCCTACAGCTCCAAATACAGCTCCAGGAACAACAACTTTTAAATCAGCTGTTGGTGTAATAATAATAGCGTTGTTTCCACCTAATTCTAATAAAGATTTACCAAAACGTTCGGCGACTGTTTTTCCAACAATACGTCCCATACGCGTAGAACCTGTTGCAGAAACTAAAGCAACTCTAGTATCCGTTGTCATCATTTCACCAACTTTATAATCGCCATTGATAATACAAGAAATACCTTCTGGTAAATTATTTTGTTTTAAAATTTCTGCAATAATATTTTGACAGGCGATAGTACATAAAGGTGCTTTTTCAGACCCTTTCCAAACGCAAACATCACCACAAATCCAAGCTAATGCTGTATTCCAAGCCCAAACTGCAACTGGAAAATTAAATGCTGATATAATACCAACAACGCCTATTGGATGCCATTGTTCTCTCATCACGTGAAATGGACGCTCAGATGGTATGGTTTTACCGTTTAATTGTCTAGATAAACCAACAGCAAAATCACAGATATCAATCATTTCTTGTACTTCGCCATAACCTTCTTGCAAAGATTTGCCCATTTCATAAGAAACCAATTTCCCTAAAGGTTCTTTTAAGTCTCTTAGTTTGTTTCCAAACTGGCGCACAATTTCACCACGTTGAGGTGCTGGCATATCTCTCCAAGATAAAAATGCACTTGTTGCGGAATCCATTACTCTGTCGTAATCTGCACGTGTCGTTGATTTTACTTTTCCTATTAACTGACCATCAACTGGCGAATAACTTTCAATTAATTCTCCGCTAGAAAAATTATTTGAACCTGTTGAGGTTCCTTCATTAATATCTTTAATACCTAATGCTTTTAACGCATCATTAATTCCGAATTCTGCAGCTATTTTTGACATTTTATAACTTTTTAAATATGTATTGTTAGATTTTTACAAAGTTACGAATAATCCTTTTGATTAGGATTCTTTTCGAAGAACGGTAACCTTTGCTATTTTTTCATTTTCAACTTCGTAAATGAGGACTAATTCTATCGCTTCATCGCTACCGTTTCTGCCAGTAATATACTCATGGTCTATAATTTTGTTTCCAAAAACGGTACGGGTTAGAACAGTTGAGTTGAGTTTGGGCGAAGCAACAAAGAGCGCACTATAGAAATCCCTGCACGCTTTTGCACCTTGCATGGTGAGGGCACCATTAGAAAAATCATGAAAAGTAACATTGGGATCCATAACAGACATAAAAGCTACAATATTTCTATTATTATAGCTTTCCATTGATTTTTGAACTACGTCTTCTGGTGTCATTTCTTGCGCGTTTATGGGATGTATTGGATAGTAGAAAAAAAGGCAGAATAGCGTTTTTATTAGTATGTTTTTCATGAAAGAACAATTAGAATAATCGCTATTATTGCGGGAAGCGCTTGTATGTAGAAGATTTTTTTACTTACCGTAAATGCGCCATATATTCCTGCAATTGCCACACATCCTAAAAAGAACAGCGAGATATTGGTAATCCATTCCATATTGTCTATGAAGAATGTCCATAAAAGTCCTGCAGCTAAAAAACCATTGTATAAACCTTGATTAGCGGCCATTGATTTTGTTTGTGAAAAGAGGTCTTTTGGGAATTTTCTAAATATTTTAGGCCCTCGGCTGGTCCATGCGAACATTTCGAACCACAGGAAATATAAGTGTAACATCGAAATAAATGCAATTGTTATTTTAATTGTGATTCCCATTTATTCTTCCTTTGTAAAACGTTCATCGGCCGGCATAACCGTACCGCAATTATCGCAAGTCCTTAATGCTGTGGAGGCATAGAAATGCTTAAAATGGCTTAAAAAATCTTTTTCTATATCGTTTAAGGTAAAATAGGCTTCGTATAGTTTATGGTTGCAGTTATCACAGAACCACAGTAAGCCATCATCTACGTTCATGTGCGACCGTTTACGTTCTATTACCAAACCTATAGAGTTTTCATGCCTAACAGGGGAATGTGGGATTTTGGCAGGGTGAAGGTACATATCTCCAGCACCAAGTTTCATCGTCTTTTTTTTGCCGTTTTCCTGAATATGAACTTCAATTTCCCCTTCTAGCTGATAAAAGAGTTCTTCAGTTTCGTTATAATGGTAATCTTTTCGTGCATTAGGCCCTGCAACGACCATAACAATATAGTCTCCTGCATCTTTATAGAGGTTTCTATTTCCCACCGGTGGTTTTAAGGTATCCCGGTTTTCTGCTATCCATTTGTTTAAGTTAAATGGTGGACTAATAGGCATGTGACTAATTTTAAGGTAAGTTAAAGAATAGAGACTAGTGTACCTAAAAACTACGGTATAAAAAAGCCTTACGATTTTATAAGAGCTTTAAACTAGTATAAAGTTGGTTCTATCTAAAAAATAACTGCGTAAAATAAAGGTCACCTTCTTCGTTCTTTTTAATACTAATTGCTGAATGTGTGTAGTCTCCTTCAATATTAAGTCTATTTCCATCACTTTCTAACTAGGCATCAAAAGCCTCTACTGCGGTATTCGTAGAAATCTGTTCTGCACGTTTAGCAAAGTTGTCATGACTTGTATTTCCTTGTAAAATCATGTATTTGGAATGCTTCTTGGCAAAATAGTAGGAAGCCCCCTCAAAATTAAGTGCATCTAAATTTAAGCTTGCTCTATAATTATTAATTATTTCGAATAATTCATTCTCCATGTCAGAATGCGCTTCTGTAGAAACGAGAAAGACTTTCTTCTCCGGTTCTGCAACTTGTTCAAAATTTAACGGTGTTAATTCATGTCTGCTACAAGAATGTATAAGAACGGATAGTATTATTAAATATACTAATTTATGCTTTATTTTGTCAGGGTTTTGTAAAATTAAGCTGAAGCAAATGTAGTAGCAAGCAAATTAATGCCCATCATAAGACCCTTAAGATTATGGTAATTCTCGGTAACTTGTAAGATATTGTTCTATAGTAGCTTATCGATTAACTACATCCTTTTTTCATCAAAATAATAACACGTTTTAAGCGTTAAATGCCCATTAGGCACAGAAAGAAACCATTTGTCTGTTGTTAAAAGAGAGGATAGTCGAAACAGCGTCAATTAATAGAAAAAAAAGTGTTAATCTATTAGAAAATAGGTCATTTCTTATAAAAGAGTTGTGTATAGTAGAAGTTACCATTCTCATCTTCTTTTACACTGACGGCAGTATGTGTAAAATCACCTTCCATAGTTTTTTTATGACTAGTGCTTTCGTACCAACCTATAAACGCTTCTTGAGCAGTGCTATAATCTTTAGCTACATTTTCTGCCACCATTTGTACTTCTACTTTTGATGCTATACTAGAGGCGCGTGAACTAAAGTTATCATGGCTAAGACTCCCTTTGTTTATCATGTAATCAGTATGCGTATTTGCGTATTCGTATGCAATAGCGCTAAATATTAACGTGTTTATCCCAAATGCAGACCTATGGGAATTTACAATATCCAATACCTCTTGTTCCAAAACTACTACGTTTGTTGACGTTATGTTGGGTGTATCATCAATTGGTTCTGTTGAGCAGGAACCAAAAATAAATACAAACAAAACAAGGACAGCATGTTGTGCTCTCATTTTCATATAATGTTTTATTTGTAAGCAGGTTGCTCAACGCAGGGAAGTAGGTCTATAAGAAATGGGTACTCTTTGTTCTCGTGCCGATAGGGGATATCAACAGTGTAATATTACTTAAATTTGATGTTAGCACGGTGAAAATTGATTATTTTTCGATGAAAGGACACTAAACGTAGAATTTCTACTTTTAATCCTTTTTTTTATACAGTTTAACGACTGCCTATTTTCTGCTGGTTTAAGCATATGTTACCGAACAATGTTATCGAAGACAAGTTCGCCAATGTCTTTAACGGGATGATAAAGTAGAGCCGTGTTTTTTACTTCATCTGAAACCAAGCCAACATTATCATTGGTGCGGTCAAAGAAAATCAAAAAAGCTCCTAGAATAACCGCAACTTTCAAAGTACCGAAAACAGCTCCTGCTATTTTGTTCAAAAGCCCTAACATAGCAATATTTGCTACCTTAGTAAGCAATTTACCAACAAAATGTACAGCAATTACGATTCCGATAAAAGTTATAATAAAAGCAGCGATGCTAACATAACGTTCTTCCCAATTCATTCGTTGGCCAAGGTAGTCTCCGGCTATGTAAGAAAAATGTATGGCTCCATAAATACCTGCAATCAGCGCAACAATGGAGGCAAGTTCTATAAGAAGTCCATTATTAAATCCTTTCCATAATCCCAAAAGGAGCAAGATTCCTAAAATTATATCCAAGATGGCCATTTGAAAATAGTTTAGATCAAATATAGAACATTGATTTGTACCTTTACTTTCATAAAAATAATTGTAGTTTCAATAGTATAGAATGGCAAGGGATACAGAGTTAAAAGACAGATGGGAGATTTTGGTAGTTAAGCTATCCGCACAATTTGCTGACGGTGATCCTTTGGAACTTGATGCAATCATATATTTGGTAGGAGTCCAAGAACTGGGGCAGTACCATAAAAAATATAAAAAAGATGATAAGTTAGATTTGATGCATATAGCAATCTGCAGGTTATTAGAACCTTACGGCTATTACGAATTTGATTTTTTTGATGAAGATGGCTGGCCACATTATACGATAAAGGAAGAGTTGCCCCCGCTAAAATCAGGAGAGCAATCCGTTTTGATGAAGCAAGCTATTGTAGATTATTTTTTACAACGAGAATTTATTAGCTAAACATATGAAAAAGCCCTACTACGCAGTAATTTTCACTTCTATTAGGGTTACAGAAGACCAAGGCTATGACGAAATGGCCAAAACCATGGAAAAGCTTGCAATGCAGCAACCCGGATTTTTAGGTTTGGAAAGTGCGAAAGAAGAAATTGGCATCACGGTAAGCTATTGGGAAAGCTTAAAATCCATTGCTAAATGGAAGGAACATACCCAACATATAACCGCACAGATAAAAGGCAGGAAAGATTGGTATAACCAGTATAGCGTTCGCATATGTAAAGTAGATCGAGAGTATCATTTTTCTAAGGGATAGTAATTTTAACTTTCAATTGGGAATTTTTATGATTCTAACCTTGATTGCTAATTATTTTTTAATGAACGTATTTAGTCTTACATCCGCTATAGACAAGTGCTAAGTGGCTTGAATTCATTGGTTCATTTTAACCATTCTCTTTTGAGCGCACTTTTTTGACCAAACATTATCGTTTGCGTAACTTTTGTCTTTTGAATTGACTTTTATTAAGGGTATATTTAAGTTCTTATCCTTAACTATTATGTCAAAAAAATACATTGTTTCTTTAGATCAAGGTACCACCAGTTCCCGAGCACTTCTCGTAGATGAAAAAGGAGAAATTAAGGCAATGGTGCAGCAGGAGTTTAAACAGATTTTTCCGAAACCGGGCTGGGTAGAGCACGATGCAAATGAGATTCTGTCTTCTCAATTAGGCGTCTTAAAGCAGTTGTTATCGGAGCAGGAGGTGAATCCTTCCGAGATCAAGGCTTTAGGAATAACCAATCAGCGAGAAACCGCTGTGGTTTGGGACAAACATACCGGGGAACCCGTATACAATGCAATCGTATGGCAAGACAAACGAACGGCAGACATTTGTGAGCATTTAAAAAGAGAGGGACTTACCGAGCATGTTAGAAAAACGACTGGCTTAGTCATAGACTCCTACTTTTCCGCTACCAAGGTTAAATGGATACTGGATAATGTATCAGGCGCAAAGGCTAAGGCTGAAAATGGCGATTTATTAATGGGTACCATAGATACTTGGTTAGTATGGAACATGACCAAGCGTGAAAAGCATGTTACGGATTATACCAATGCCTCCCGCACTATGATCTACGATATTGTTAACTTAAAATGGGACAAACGTATGTTAACAGAACTGGAGATTCCAGAAAAGATGTTACCTGAAGTAAAACCTTCTGCATACCATTTTGGAGATTATGAAATTGAAGGTGTTAAAATACCAATTGCAGGTATTGCAGGCGATCAACAGGCAGCCCTATTTGGTCAGGCTTGTTTTAAAAAGGGGATGGCAAAGAATACGTATGGTACCGGTTGTTTCATGCTTATGAATACAGGAGAGGAACCTCAATTTTCTAAAAACGGATTATTGACGACCATTGCCTATGGATTAGACGGTAAGGTGCATTATGCACTTGAAGGAAGTGTGTTTATTGCTGGTGCGGCAATACAGTGGCTCAGGGATGGACTTGAAATTATAAAAGACGCAAAGGAAACGGAGACTTTGGCCGATTCCGTTCATGGTGAAAGTTCTGTTTATGTTGTTCCGGCTTTCGCAGGGCTTGGTGCTCCGCATTGGGACATGTATGCCCGTGGGGCAATTTTTGGTCTTACCCGTGATACAGGAAAAGCACATTTGGCAAAGGCAACTTTGGAATCTTTGGCTTACCAAACAAAAGATATTTTAAAGGCGATGGAAGATGATTCTGGATTACCCTTAAAAAACCTTAGAGTAGATGGTGGAGCCTGTGCAAACAATCATTTAATGCAGTTTCAAGCCGATATTTTAGATACTGAAGTACACCGCCCAGAAGTAATCGAATCTACCGCTATGGGTGCTGCATTTTTAGCAGGAATTCAAGTAGGCCTCTGGAAACAAGAAGACATTGACCAAAATAGACCGATGAACAAAATCTTCAAACCTACGTTTGATCGTGTAAAAAGAAAACGCCTGTATACAAAATGGAAAAAAGCCGTAGATCGAACTAAAGGCTGGGAAGAAAGCTGAATATAAACAGTAGAAAAATAGGAGGCTAAGTAAAGGAAGATGAAGGTCCGTCTCAAGAAAGAAGGGAAAAAGCTATGAAGAATATTGAATTTTCAAATCTAAAAAGAACAAAAACTATAGAAAAACTCTCCAAAGAGCAGTTTGATTTAGTTGTAATAGGCGGTGGAATTACTGGCGGGGGAATCGCATTAGACGCCACATCAAGAGGTCTTAAAGTAGCTTTGGTAGAGAAGAACGATTTTGCTTCTGGTACCAGTAGTAAATCTACAAAATTGATACATGGCGGGTTACGTTATTTAAAACAGTTCGATTTTTGGCTGGTAAAGGAAGTAGGTTCGGAACGTGCTATTGTTCATAAACTGGCCCCACATTTGGTGCTTCCAGAAAAAATGCTCCTCCCTTTGATAGAAAACGGTTCTTATGGAAAGTGGCTTACTTCAGTGGGACTAAAAGTATACGATATTTTAGCGCAAGTTACCGGGGAAGACAAACGTAAAATGTTAGAAAAAAAGGAAGCTTTAAAACTGGAACCGCTCTTACCTAAAAAGATATTAAAAGGTGCAGGTTATTATGCAGAATACAGGACGGACGATGCACGACTTACCATAGAAAATATTAAAACTAGCTTACAATTTGGGGCAACGGCACTGAACTATGCTTCGGTTACCGATTTTTTATATACCGACGAAAAAATAGCAGGAGTAATTGTAAAAGATGAAGTTACAGGAGCAGTGTTTAATATCAATTCTAAATATGTAATTAGTGCTGCTGGACCTTGGGTAGATGACCTACGCAGTATGAACAATTCCAAAAAAGGAAAGCGATTACACCTTACAAAAGGAGTCCACTTAGTATTCCCGTATGAGAAACTTCCGGTAAAGCAATCTGTTTATTTTGATGTTCCAGACGGGAGGATGATGTTTGCCATTCCCCGGGGTAAAGTAACCTATGTGGGAACGACGGACACCAATTATAATGATGACAAAGACAAGGTGCAAACCGACTTAGCAGACGCCATTTATCTTCTGTCGGCAGTAAACAACATGTTTCCTAAAATCAATTTGGAAATGGAGGATATCGTTTCCTCCTGGGCAGGTCTGCGACCTTTGATTCATGAAGAGGGTAAATCTGCTTCCGAACTATCTCGAAAAGACGAAATTTTTACCTCCGAAACGGGACTTATTAGTATTGCAGGTGGAAAGCTTACGGGGTATCGTAAAATGGCGGAGCGTGTGGTAGATCGTATCGCGATAAAAATGGAGGAAGAACATGAGGCAACCTTAAAACCATGCGCCACCCAAGACATTCCGCTTTGTGGTAATGAATTTAAAAAATACAAGCACGTTAAAAAGTATATAGCTGAGGTATATGAGCGCATAAAAACAAACGGTTTCACGGAATATGACGCGTGGTTTTTAGTTACTAATTATGGCAAACAGACCGAAACTATTCTAGTGTTGTACCAAAACAGAAAAGAAACCGATAATCCTACCAAACTAATTCTGGCAGAACTACAGTTTGGTATCGCATACGAAATGGTGCAGAATCCAATGGACTTCTTTATCAGAAGAACAGGTAGGTTGTATTTTGATATTAATAGTATAACAACCTACATGGAACCAGTTTTAAAAGAATTCAAAACCATCTTTAAAACCGACGATGCTCAACTCTTGGAATGGAAAGAGGGCTTGTATAAGGAAATAAAGGAGCATTCGGATTTTTCTATGGAGCGGTTTTAATTTAAGGCAGTATCAATTCCATTCTATGGGATGTGTTTCTAATGCACAATCCATATTGGGTCTTTCTAATGGATTATCAAGAAAATAACTGGTGGTATCAAAAAAACAGGGATTAGAAAGATCGTGGCTATCATTAGCAAAAATGAGATGATAGCCATTTTTCAAATGCTTTAAAGTTTCTGTTGCATAGTGTACGGGAGTAACCGGATCAAGATTTCCTGACGCCAAAAGAGTCGGAATTTCTGAGATTACGGCTTGGTTTTCAATATCGCTTGCTCTAAATGGATGCCATTCGGAAAGTAACTCGACTCCTGTACCTAGAACAGCCAAGTTAAAACCAGTTTCAGAGTTTCTTAACGTTTTTTTTAAGTTATTCTCACTAATAAACGGCAGTTCCTCGTAGGCTGTTACCGAATAGTTCATAGGCACATTGACTAATCCATAGATGAATTCTAGCCGTCTTAAGGCATCGATAATGGATGCACTGGCTCTATTTTCTAGTGCTTCTATTATTAGTGGAATATTTGCAATGGAGTAGCGGCTATATAACGCCTGATGCAATAAAAATTGAGCATCTTGTACGTTCAGAATTAACAGTTTTTCTTTATACTCTAAACACATAGGGTTGCTTTCTAGATTTTTTAATGTTTTCAAAAGACGATTTTTCAGATTCGGGTAACGGCTATTACAATCTTCATCTTCTTCGCATTTTTCTAAAACGGCAAATAGAGCGTTTTCAAAATTCTGGACAAAATCTTCTATGTAATTCGATTCTGGGGCAACAATTCCTGTAAATACGGCACTTCGTATGCTGTTGGGGAAATCACGCATCATAGTCAATCCTAATCTAGAACCATAGGAGCCTCCCAATAGATTCCATTTGTCGTACCCCAATACTTTGCGTAACTCCTCAAAATCTGCGGCGTTTTCAGTACTACTGTACCCTGCCATATCTACTTTTTTACTTTCAATGATTTTCTTACAGTCAGAAAATAGGGATTTAGTTGCTATGTATTCTGCGTCAATATCAAGATCTTGTCTTAATATTTCAAAAAATTCAGCACCCATATCACGACATAAGGCTTCGGATTCGCCCGTTCCCCGTTGGTTCATTAGCACGATATCTCTATCCATTCTAAAAGGATGATTTTCCCACATTTCTTCCATGACCAAAGTTGCTCCACTCGGGCCACCCTGCAAATAAACTATAGGCGCTTTGCTAGAGGTTACGTTTTTTGCCTTTAAAACTTTATAGACTAGTTTGAGGGTTCGGGAATCTGGGTTTTGACGGTTTTCAGGCACTTCTAGAATGCCATCAATCGTTTTGTGTTTTTCTAGCTGGGTACAAGATAAAAGCGCGAAAAATAGAACACATAATAAGCGTCTTGAGACCATCTTAGTAAATTTGGTTTTATAGGTTTTATTGAATTATCAATCTAACTTATTTGTCAATTCCCTAAAAAGTAGCTTGGCATTTCCATTCTTGTATAGAATTTCATACACCGTGTTTATAATTGGTGTTTTTGACTTTTTCTCTAGTTTTGCCATCAATTCATGCGCACTTTTGGTGGCGTAGTAACCTTCTGCGACCATACTCATTTCCATTTGTGCGCTTTTAACAGTGTATCCTTTTCCGATCATATTACCAAACATGCGGTTACGACTAAACGTAGAATAGCCCGTTACTAGAAGATCACCTAAATAAGCAGAGTCGTTAATATTACGTTTTTTATTATCCACTTTTTTAACAAATCGATTCATTTCTCGGATGGCATTGCTCATCAATACACTTTGAAAATTGTCCCCGTAGCCTAACCCATGCGCAATACCTGCAGCAATAGCATAAATGTTTTTGAGCATGGCAGCGTATTCGGTTCCAATGATATCATCAGAAATCTTTGTTTTAATGTAGTCGCTCTTTAAGGCATTGGCCACCAACTCCGCTTTCTTTGGGTCGGCGCAAGCCAAGGTCAAATAGGAAAGTCGCTCCAAGGCTACTTCCTCGGCATGGCATGGTCCGGTAAGCACGCCAATGCTTTTAAACGGGACATCATAGGTTCTATGGAAATGCTCTCCTACAATGAGTCCAGTTTCTGGAACAATACCCTTAATGGCGGAAAAGATAATTTTATCGGTAAAGGAAGCTGTCAGCTTTTCCAATTCGGTATTCAAAAATGCGGAAGGAATAGCAAAAATGAGCACATCATAAGTGCTTATGGTTTTATTGATATCAGAAGATAAATCCAAAAGGGACACCGGAAATTCTACGGAACTCAAATAGTTAGGATTGTGCCTTTGGGTCTTAATATGGTTAATTGCATCGGTATTACGCATGTACCAACCCACTTTACGCCCATTGCCTGTCAACATCTTCACAATGGCGGTTGCCCAGCTTCCTCCTCCTAAAACGGCAAATGTCTTTTGATCCTTCATGGGTTAAAAATAGGTATTCACAACCACCGCGCAAACATAAGAATGTTATACCCTGATAATCAATAGAATATATATCTTGGCATGGTGCTTGTTTTATGCATAAGGAATTATTAAAACTGAATCACATGAAAACAATAAAACTACTTTTTGGATATTTCCTAATGGCAACTTTGTTAGTATCATGTTATGCAGATGTGATTATTGAAGACCAGTTTATAGAAGAATCTGCATTTAATACAGATCAAGTATTACAAGCTTTTGATCTTTGGTATGTAGATATTAATGAAACTACAGGTAACGGCGAAGTGCCATTTTTACAACGTGCTTTTACCATTTCTTTTGATAGAGGCGCTGTGTACGCTAATAATAATATTGTTGGTCTTGGAAAAACAGGTAATGGTCTGGGAATAGATGTTGGATTTTACAGTACGTTACGCGGTGTAGTGGAGATTGATCATGATGCAGACGGACTTTGGTTGTTGGAAGTATATGCGTTGAATAATAATACGATTGAATTACTTGATACACGATCTGATACTTCTTATGTATTACGCGGATTCGAAAGTAATAGGTTTGATTATGATATGGTGTTTTATGATAACATCAACTACTTTATGCAAGAATACAATGCTTGGGAGAAATCTTATACCAGTGAAGAAGGTGCTTTTAACGATTTTGATGAAGAGAACTTCCTACAGTTCTTACCTACTTTTTTCCGTTCTTCTATAGATGCTCCTAGTACTTCTTTAGGTAATATCAGTTGGGACTTTGAGGGCAACTACCGAGTGTTTGATGTAGCTGGAGATGAAAGTTTAAAGACTTTGACCTTAGATTATGATTTTATGGGCAGTGACTATTTTGAACTTTATGTAATCAATGATAGCACAATAGAATTATTTCATCCAGACAGTGGAACCGTTTATGAATTTAGAGGACGAGGATATCAGCAGTATTTAAAGTCAGAAAAAGGTAGTGTAGCCAAAAAAAGAACAAAATCGGACAACCCGATTATGGACGTAAAACGAAGAAGAAAATAAGATTATTTTTAAGTTGCCTTTGTCTAAATGGATAAAGGCAACTTTGATTTGCATACTACCGTAATACCTTAAAATGATCCAGTTTTATATCGTCCAAGCCTTTATCATCAAAAGGATATTCTAAATCATCTTGTATGTTATACAAAGAAATAAGTATGAATTCTGTAAGTATCACTACAAAATACACAGCGAAATGATTATAGGTTTGTCCTATGTTGAATATTATGGTAGGTGCATAAATGAGCGGAAAAACGTAGATAAATACCTTACAATAGGCCTTTAAACTAACAGGTGTTCTATGAACATGAATTCCGTTAAGGTTATCAACGGCTTCATGCAAGTCACAAAGGTATTTAAACAATTTATCCTTTAGACTTTTTGGTATAGTCTCTCGTTTTTCCAAGATAAAACTATATACTTTATCAATTTCGGCATCTAAGTGTGTAATATTCCCTTCATTACTTTTTAAATGTGTCAAGGTTTTATCCTCTATGTTTTGAATCAATAATTTTAATGTTATTTCTTCTTCTGCATTTAAGTTGCTGGTCGTAATAAAATAAGAGAGTGTTTTCATGGCACTCCGGTACTGACTCAAATGTTCAAGGGCCTTTTCTCGTCTTCTAAACGATCCTCTTATCGTAAAAACAAGAGGGAAAATAATGGCTATACTTAGTAATGTCAAATCAACATTAAAATAAATTTCAAAGTGATAACAAACAAAAACGGCAGC
>RCND010000305.1_pt1 | contig 40755 bp, 40 predicted proteins | sample 2041351 | NCBI WGS metagenome assembly RCND01 (sample SAMN09708230, study PRJNA481090) | Marine sediment metagenome, whole genome shotgun sequencing project. | biome: marine sediment; feature: ocean; material: sediment; isolation source: Sewage treatment plant 12B marine sediment (STP12B) ... | reverse complement strand
TAGGGAATGTCCTTGCGATCAGGGCATATAGCTCGATAGAGAAAAATTACCAAGAATTAATGATTCCACAACTTTCTAAAACATAACCTTTATTAATTACCCCACAAACAAACGACCATGAGATAACAACGGTATCACAAAGAGATAAACTTTTATTAGTATTGTTTATGAAATCGTGACAGTTTTTAGATAATGATGGGTTGTATAAAAAAACACCTTGGGGTTTCCAAGGTGTTTTATATATTGAATGTGTGCGAGATAATTATTATCTAATAACTACTTTTTTGGTAATCGATTTCCCGTCAGCTTGACTGACCCGAAGTAGGTAAAGACCTGCTGGCACAGTTTGGACGTTAAGGGATACACCATTATCGATTATAGGATTTACTCCATTTTTAACAGTATTTCCGGTTACATCGAACAAGGAAATTTGCACTTCACGAGAATCGAATGCTGGTAGCGATACATTTAAAACATCGGTTGCTGGGTTAGGGTAAAGCTTAACTGTAACCTCTTCGATTTGAACACCTTCCTTGCGCACGACCTCGATATAGTTCGAAAGGTCGTAGCAGCCCATAAGGTCGTTTGCGTTCATGCCCATTTCGAGGCCTTCAAGTCCGTCCTCATATCTCAGATGCCAGATCAGGCATGTTCCAGCTCCCGCTCCATCGAAGTCGATACCTTCTACCGCTTCCAGGCTAGGTGGAACACCCAATATATCTCCCTCGGGGGAAGTGACCACGAACGTACTGTTCTTACCGGAACGCTCTCCGGAGATAGCAATACCCGAAACCATATCGGGGGCACCGTCAACAGCGAACTCAAAAGGCCCGCCCGTCAAAGTTCCTGCTTCCGGTTGGCTCCGGTAAACCTTGATGGAATTTGAGAAATCATATTCTCCAACCAAATCAGATACATTATTTTCTGCTTCAAGTCCCTCAAGACCATCGGCATAACTTAGGTGCCAGATAAGACATACCCCTGCTCCCGCTCCGTCGAAGTTGACAGCTTCGGGACTTGGTGGAAGACCCAATATCGTACCCTCCGGGGAAGTTACCACCCATTGGGAGTTCACTGTGTTGTTACATTCCAGTTCAACTCCTGCGACGTTATCCGCTATTCCATCGCCTACGCAGAATTCGAAAGGTCCTCCGGTAATAGTGCCTCCATCGATTGCAAATAGGTCAAAATTATGAGGTTTAATCTCTGAAAACTCGTTATTGGCCAAGACATTAGGCCCTACCAAGAGCATCATAAATACTAGCAATTGTATCGACCACCCCAAGTAGAGCGGCCTATCGTTTGCTTTGTTGTAATAGAGTAATGTTTTCTTCATCATATATGTTTTAAGATTATAAACAAACTAAAGATTATCTTACCATACAGAAGTCACGAAAACTTAAACTTTTTAACCAATCCTGTTAGTATTTTGTGAACATTTCGACTAGTAAGCAACTGGGGTTACAATTTATGCTCAATAGATACCGTGCTTTACAGCAATAATATGACCTTTTGACTATTTTGAGTTTCCCGTGATATTTATGTGATACTTTTTAACTTCATTCGTACCTGACATTATGAAGCAAATATTGATTATTGAAGATGATGCCGAAATCATCAAACTTCTTGAAATTCATCTTACCGATCTCATTTACAAAACTTCCAAAGCTATGGACGGTGCAGAAGGTCTTAAAATGGCATTGGAAAACGACTATGACCTTATACTCTTAGATTTGACACTTCCCTCTATGGACGGTATTGAAATTTGTAAAAAGCTCCGTGCAAAAAAGAATACTCCGGTCATTATGCTAACGGCCAAATCCGAAGAAATCGATCGTGTACTTGGGTTGGAGATCGGAGCTGACGATTATATTACCAAACCATTCAGCATTAGGGAATTATTAGCGCGTATAAAAGCAGTTATGCGAAGGGCCAGTACACAAAAGACTGACGAGGAAAATACTTCGGCGATTACCTTTGAGGGGCTTTTCATCGATATAGATAAACGAAAAGTAGTACTCGATGATAAAAAAGTAGAACTATCGCCAAAAGAGTTCGAACTCCTGGTATTGATGGCTTCCAATCCCGGAAGAAACTATTCAAGAACGGAACTATTGAATATAATCTGGGGTTATAATTTCGATGGATATGAACATACGGTCAATTCGCATATTAATCGATTGCGAGCAAAAATAGAATCGGATATGGCCAACCCTATATACATTTTGACCACTTGGGGCGTTGGTTATAAATTTAACGAAGACATTGCGGTATGAGCAAAGAAGAAACAACATTAACCCCAAAACTCATCAAGAAATTATGGTTGGCCTTTATTATTTTGGTACTGCTGATGGGCGCTTCGTATATTTTTATTACCGGGTATTTCGCCAATAAATATAGTCAAGAGACCACCCAGAGAATCAATGCCGATATTGCCGAGCATGTAATAGCCGAAAAGTTTAAAGATGCTTCCCCGTTTTTGGAAGATGGCAGTGTTAACAAACCTCTTTTTGGTGATTTGATGCACGATATGATGGCGGTTAACCAAAGTATTGAAGTGTACCTTTTGGGTAAGACCGGTGAAATTCTTTATTCAGTTGTATTAGATCCAGAAGACCGCGATGCTGCTAAAAGTGTTGCGCTTGCACCTATCGAGTCTTTCATCAAAAACAATGGGAAAAATTATATTTTGGGCGATGACCCACGAAATCCGAGAGAACAGAAAATATTTTCGGCTGCTCAATATAATGTCGATGGCCATGAGGGATATATTTATATCATTCTGGCCGGAAAGAAATTTCAAGAAGTCAGTAATAATCTATTGGGACAATATTTTGCGAAATTAGGTATCGGGGCGACGGTATTAACAATGCTATTTTCTGCTATAATCGGTTTGTTAGCTATATGGTTTTTAACAAAAAACCTACGTTTAATCACACAGACAGTCAGGAAATTCCATGATGGGGATTTAAACGCCCGTATAGTCAATCCGGAAAATTCGGATATTGCTATTTTCGCGAAATCGTTCAACGATATGGCGGATAGTATAGTCGGTAATATGGATAAGATGCAATCGGTCGATTTGTTACGAAGAGAATTGGTCGCCAACGTTTCGCACGATCTTAGAACCCCCTTGGCCATTCTAAAAGGCTATGTCGAAACCCTGCAAATGAAAAGGGATTCACTTTCAGAAACCGAAAAACAGGAATATTTACAGATAACACATGATAATGTAGATAAGCTTTCCAATCTTATTAACCAGTTATTCGAGTATTCCAAATTAGAAGCCGAGCAGGTGGTACCGGTTAAGGAACCATTTTCCATTACTGAGTTATCACACGACCTGATCGCGAAATTCAAAGTTATCGCCGAACGAAAACAAATTACGCTACAATTGGACAATCCACAAGAAAATTGTTTGGTTTTTGCAGATGTAAGTTTGGTTGAAAGGGCATTGCAGAACCTCATAGAGAATGCCATAAAGTATACAGAGCCTAATGGAAAGGTAACCCTTTCATTACATAAAAAAGGGAAGAACGTAGAAATTGATATCACCGATACAGGAACCGGGATACCGGTCAAAGAGCAACCTTTTATTTTCGACCGTTACAAGCAAGTGGACAAAAGCACCAAAAAACAGGGCTATGGACTGGGACTTGCCATCGTCAAAAAAATCATGGATTTGCACGACACGACTATCACCGTTTTGAGCAAGCCGCGCGAAGGAAGTTCTTTCATATTCAACCTACCTGCCTATCAGGTATAATGGGATGAAAAATTACTATGAAAGCAAAAGCCCCGACGATTCTGTCAGGGCTTTTGTAGTTCGAAGAAATTCAAGGGCAGTTTATTCACTATAAACCACTAATGAAACTACCGTAAAGATCTTTAAATTGATATCCTTCGGAAAATCGGTTCTTGCTCAATTTTTTGTGGGATACCAGCCCCCAGAGAACGACTTCTTTCAGAAAGTACGCATCGTCTTTAGGAAAATCTGGTTGGTATTCTTTTAGTAACTGATTTAGTTCCGGAATACTATCCAATGTTCTTTTGTACTCCTCGTCGGTGAAATCGTCGAGTAATTCAAAACCTTCTCCCTGAAAGAACCAATGTAATAACTCATCATATGGAGTTTCGGAGTCTTTCTTTTCCAATTTATTAATTTTCGGGAAATACTGAGGGAATAATGATTTGACCGCATCGTCTATGAGTATTTCCGCAACACCATCTGCCCCTTCCTGTTCTCCTTCATAAACCAGTTCAATTTTTCCGGTTATGGCAGGAATCACACCTAAAAAATCACTCAGACGTACCATCGTTTTATTTGCACCCGTAAGCAAGGCCCTGCGCTCTGCCGTACTGAGCAAGTTTTCAAAAGCGGTAATACTGGTTCTGGCGCTCACTCCACTTTTCGCGTCTACATATTCACTATTTCGGGCCTCAAAACTTATCTGTTCGAGTAAATCTTTGGCAATATCCGGCATATAGACAGCCTCAGACTGACGTTTATCAAGATCAGCTTCTTGTTCCGTAATTTTTCGTGCCGTCTCAATATCATCCGGATAGTGGGTCAAAATCTGGGAACCTATTCGATCTTTTAATGGGGTTACGATACTTCCCCGATTGGTGTAATCTTCGGGATTGGCGGTAAATACAAATTGAATATCTAAGGGTAATCGTAATTTGAACCCGCGAATTTGAATATCACCTTCCTCCAAAATGTTAAAAAGGGAGACTTGTATACGCGCCTGTAGATCCGGTAGTTCATTGATGACAAAAATACAGCGGTTCGCTCGGGGAATCATTCCAAAATGAATTACCCGATCATCGGCATACGATAGTTTAAGGTTAGCTGCCTTTATTGGGTCTACGTCGCCTATCAAATCGGCAACAGTAACATCGGGCGTGGCCAGTTTTTCCGCAAAGCGTTCATTCTGATGCAACCAAGAAATCGGAGTATCACCTCCTTTTTCCTTAATCAGTTCCGTGGCATATCGAGATATTGGCCGCAAGGGATCATCATTGATTTCGGAACCTTCAACAATTGGAATCCATTCATCTAATAGGTTGACCATGAGTCGGGCCAATCGTGTCTTCGCTTGTCCACGCAACCCTAACAGATTGATGTTGTGGCGTGATAATATAGCACGTTCCAGCTCAGGTATTACGGAGTTTTCATAACCCCATACTCCTGTAAACGTTTCTTCGCCTTTTTTTATTTTTTCCCGGAGGTTATCCCGGAGTTCGTCTTTGATGCTTTTGCTTTGGTAACCTGCTTTTTTAAGTTCTCCTAAAGTAGAGATTTCTTTGTAGTTCAATTTCATAGTTTTTAAAATAAATAAGAGAATATAGAAAAGAGAATAAAGACTACTTATTTAGGTTAAACAATCTTTTCTCTGTGTTCTATTTTCTGTTTTCACTTTGTATTTCATTTTAGCCTTTTTCTTCTATTATTTTCGTAATCCTCAAAAATCATCTCCCCCAAACCTTTTAATCCGGTGAAAAATGCTTTTCCTTTGTTTGCCTCCGTGAAATGACGAATAAATTGCATCAAATATGGATCTTGGGCAATCATGAAGGTGGTTATGGGTATATGGAGCTTTCGTGCCTGTCTGGCCATATCGTAGCACTTCTCAACGATATAGTCATCTAGGCCAACACTGTTTTTGTAATAATTGCCATCAGGAAGCCGGAGACAACTTGGTTTGCCATCGGTAATCATAAAAATCTGTTTGTTGGTGTTGCGCTTTCTGCGAAGCATATCCATAGCCAGTTTTAAACCAGCCACGGTATTTGTGTGGTAAGGTCCTACTTTTAGATAAGGCAGTTCTTTGATAGAAATGGGCCAGGCATCATTTCCAAAGACCAAAATATCCAATGTATCTTTAGGATATCGGGTAGTAATCAGTTCGGCCAATGCCATAGCTACTTTTTTGGCAGGTGTTATCCGATCTTCGCCATACAAAATCATACTGTGGCTAATATCGATCATCAAGATAGTACTCATCTGGGCCTTATACTGTGTGTCCTCAACTACCAGATCTTCTTCGCTTAGTGAAAAATCACCGATACCATGATTGATCTGTGCATTTTTCAAACTCTCTGTCATGGATATGTGCTCCAAACCATCACCATAGCGATATTCCCTAAAATCCCCTGTGTGCTCGTCACCTTGACCGGATTTACCTGTTTTATGGTTTCCGGCGCCACTACGCTTCAGTTTTCCGAAAATTTGATCCAAAGCCCTTTGGCGGATGATGCGCTCCATTTTAGCTGTAATGGAAATGGTTCCCTTTCCATCACCTTCGTCATCTTCAGCTCCTTCTTCCCCAATTTCGCCTCCGCCATCTTCGAACTCCTCACGAATATATCCTTTTGCTTTCAACTCCTCTATAAAATCATCTATGGTATAATCGTCATCGGTGAGTTCGTATTCTTTGTCAAGTTCGCGCAACCAATCGATAGCCTCGTCAAAATCTCCTGAAGTATGCGTGATAAGTTCTTGAAAAATATCAAAAAGTTTGTCGAAGGGCGTTTCCTCCGGTGCTTCATAGTTAGAAAACCGGAAACCTTTTCTTGTATCCATAGCCATTATATAAAAATAATGCTTTTAGCCGTGAACATCCCAGTTTTTAGGAAACGTTAACGGTTATAAAAAGGAATGGATTGGCATTTCGCCAATCCATTCCTTTTAGATATTTCCTAAATTAACCTATAATAGCCAGGGCATCAGTCTCTTTCCAAGAACCTCTAGTAAAATCTGGAAATTCTTGTGGGGCTCCATTGGCAGCCACAGATGCTTCGCTCAATGGCCCTACTGCACTCCAAAGACACCCTTCGTAAAGGTTCTGATCCAATGGTTGCCCCTTGCGCAAGCATTCTACCATACGGTAGTTCATCATAAAATCCATTCCCCCATGGCCTCCCATTTTTTTAGCAAGTTCTCCGAGGCGTTTGTACAGTGGGTGCTCATATTTTTCGTAGATTTTTTGGAGTCCCTCACCCTCGGCCCATTCGTGATGGTTTTCCGTTACGCCCTCAACTCCACCTTCTAATGCAATTCTATTAGGGTACCCGGCTAAAGTTCCTTTTGTTCCTTGAATTAAATTATGCCTGGTATATGGGCGTGGACTTGTTTCATCCCATTGCACCATTATGGTGCGGCCCAATGTGGTTTTGATTATCGAGGTACTCATATCCCCACCTTTATAATCCAACTTGTTCCATTTATGATCGGCGGGAAAGTTCTTTTCTGCATAAAGCTGACGTCCTTTGGCAGGAGATGAAAAAGAATTCATGAACTTAAAGGTGTCATCACCTCGACCAATATTCATGTACTGCGCCACAGGCCCTAAACCATGTGTCGGGTATAGGTTTCCATTTCTATGAGCATAGTGTGGGGTTCGCCAAGATCCCGTACCACGTTCTACTTCGTTCATCTGGCCCCTTAGTTCATGAATGTAGGCAGCTTCACCATGAAGAAGTTCTCCGATTACGCCTTGCCGGCACATGTTGAGATACAATAGCTCTTCACGCCCGTAATTAACGTTTTCCATCATCATGCAGTGCTTTTTGGTCTTTTCGGAGGTATCGACCAATTGCCACATTTCGTCAGTGGTCAACGCCAAGGGTACTTCTACAAAGGCATGGGTTCCGGCGTTCATGGCCCCAATGGCCATTGGGGCGTGCAACTTCCATGGTGTAGCGATGATTACAGCGTCTGGTTTTTGCTCCTCCAACATTTTTTTCCAATCATTCTCCCCGTTCGTGTAAAGTTTGATGTCTATATGTCTTTGTCCTTTTCCTTGTTCTTTACAGTTATCAGCAGACTTTTTGGCTAAATCTTCATACAAATCTGAAATAGCTACGATTTCAACCCCCTCTATGGCTGCAATCCGACTTGCGTGACCTGAACCACGAGCACCAACACCGATAAAGGCAAAACGAACCGTATCTAATTTTGGGGCTGCAAAACCACCCATGTATGCCGCAGCAAAAGGGCGACTTGTAGAAAACAAGTTGGCTTTTGATATACTTGGGGTCAAAGCCAATCCAGCTCCAACCAACGATGTTTTTTTAAGAAAATTCCGCCTATTATTCGAATTCATGTGTTCTGTTTTTATTAAATGAGTTGTTCTTTTACCTCCAATCGCTACAAGATAAAGAATTTTATTAAAAATGACGATTGCTTTCTAAAAAGCATTTTAGTCATTCGAAGGTTTTTGCTTAAATTGGGTGTTTCCTGAGTTGTTTCTTTATGCAATATCTTTGCAAGATATGGCTTATGAACAATGTGTCGGCTTTTTGAATACCCCTCCCTTATGGAACAACAAGCAATTTGATATACGCCAGTTCGAATTCCCATATCTCGAATTATATGATTTTCGGCCGGAACCCGTTTCTCATAAAATGAGACTCGGACACCAAATGGAAGCAGTATTCAAGCAACTGGTCGTACGTACTTCCCAATATGAAATTCTGTTGCACAATCTTGCCATCAGAGAGAGTAAGAAAACCCTTGGGGAAATCGATTTTATCTTAAAAGAAACCAAAACTTCACAAATCGTGCATGTTGAACTGACCTATAAGTTCTATATTATCGATACGTCTACCTCAGAACCGATACATCGTCTAATAGGTCCCAATCGAAGGGATACGTTCTTTGCAAAGATGCAAAAGATTAAAAATCAACAGTTTCCACTCTTACATTCGGTAGAGGGAGCTAAATCATTACGACAAAAGGGAATAGATCATCAAGATATTGAACATCAGTGCTGTTTTAAAGCGCAATTATTTTTCCTTTTCGGAACTTCTTTAGTGCGTATTCACCCGTTGAACAAAGCCTGTATTGCTGGCTTTTGGTTGCGATTCGATACCTTCAACACCACAGAATTTAAATCATACAACTATTATATCCCATATAAATCGGAATGGGTCATAAAGCCCCACAATGCTGTAGTTTGGCAATCACATTATGAAATTCTTGTGGACATTAACATGCGAACACTCAAGGAAAATTCACCCATGGTCTGGATGCGAAAATCAGAAACGGAGATTGAAAAGTTTTTTGTAGTCTGGTTCTAGAAGTAGATTAAGCTTTTTATCTGCCACTCGACTTTTTTTGTATATACCATTAAATTATGTGAGAATATTTCTTATCTATAAAAATATCACAAACTTTAGAAGGCTCAATTCTTGTTGATCCTATGCGTTATTCTTCTGTTTGTAACTATCGTATTGGTTTGAACGATCAAAGTCGCAGTATTGGATACTGTTGTGCCACATACATAGCTAATATTAGTCAAAATGACCCGATATTGATTGCCGTTGTCGGCCGGGGTCGCATTTGTAATCGACAAAGTATCCGTAGCCGTGTCAGAATATATCCCAGTGTTCGTCAAATTGACCCAAATGGTCCCATTGAAGAATTGCCATTGATAGGAAGTTACGTTTGTCGCCGTAACAGAAATTGGTGTACTGCAGCCTGGACAAATAGCAGTATTTATTGGCTGCGAGGAAATTGATGGCACCGAGGAAGCTTCTTGAAAATCATAAGTACTGTTCGTATTGTTATCGGCAGGTGTAGTGTATCCATTTACAACATTTGTTCCAATTACCAAGCCATTACTATTTACAAGCGTAGGCAACGCAGCCAAAATCCCATCACTATTATTATCGGTATATCCCGCCTCAAGAACATCATTACATGAGTCGTTATCCGCGTCTATTTCAAAAGCATCATAGATTCCATCGGAATCCGCATCCGAAATGGAATACGTTAAAATGGCGTATGCCAGATCATTGTCTTCGATATTCGTATGGATTCCGTTGTTCCCAAAATCCGATGCGACCCCGTCTATTATTCCGTTATTATTTGAATCGTTGACTCCGGCAACATTTAGTGCACCCGATTCAACGATATCGTAAATACCATCATTATCCGAATCAAGGTCAAGACTATTCAGTACTCCATCTCCATCGGAGTCGCACAAAGCACTAGCGAATAACACCCCTGTAAATCCTTCCGGACCGGGCCCGGATTGGTTGTTTATGGTAAAGACATTATTAAAGCCGGAAACCCAGTTTATGGTATTAAATGGTGTGCCGGCCTGTGCCTGCATAATCTCAAGTGAAGTGGAGGTGGAAGTTCTCGTTCCGTAGAAAGTTACGCTTCCTGTTTCGTCTACAATAAGACGTAACCGCGGCAACCCATTGGTATTAGCAACCCAAGGGCTACTAATAAAGGCGTTATCGGATTGAAAAAGAAAATATTCTTCCCCGGCCCCTAGTGCCCCGTTTTCAAATTCCAAAATTGATGGGTGAACCGTTGTACCATTGATGTCAAGTTGAAATGAATTGTCCATTGAAGAAAAATCCAAGCGCAGATATCCAGTATCCGTATGATTTACTACAACCGATCTGGCACCAACATCTTGTGAAAGTAAAAACGAGGCATTGGCCGTAGTACAATATTCTTCTTCATCTGTCATACCATCATTATCATCATCTAAATCCACATCATCTGAAACCCCATCATTATCCGTATCAAATGATGTTGTGGCGGTAATCAATACATCGTCAATGTACACTTGATCGTTATTTTGACTCCAGTTTCCTCCACTCTTTAAGAAGCGAACGGTCGTATTTGTAGAAATATAAGCCGAAATATCCTGATTAAAATTTCCAGAAGATGCGCCACCAAATGTGGTTAGCGTTGTGAAGGAGGTACCATCAGCGGAAACCTGTATGGCAAGAGTCTCTCCACTCTCCATACTAGACGTACGCCAATCGAAGGAAAGAATAGCACCGGTCGCCGCAGATAGATTTGCAGTTCTTCTTATATTTTCTGTTGAAAGACGATGGAAACGCAACTCATTACCAGTAATTCTAATGCGGCCATTGGAGGCAGAATTATTATCATTTGATTCTATCCAATTCGTTGAAAAGTTAGTATTACCATAGTTGTTCGTATAAAAACCAGCCGAAAAAGTATCGGAATAGGTGTTTTGTCCAAAAAATGCAGTTGAACATAAGAATAACACTAAAAAAAGGTGATAGGGCTTCATTACAAAGCTAAAGTAATGAGAACCAACTACTAAACGACATAAATGTTGTGAAGATGGGGTATTCTGTGGCAAAGCTTTAGTCTATAGCAAGTTTGTTTTGCTTCAGTGCATGGGCCGAAAAATGTATCTTTTGATAATTGTACAGCACGTTACTCATGCAAACACAGAATCTTTATTGTAATCTAGCGGATTCAAACGTTTAGAAATCGACAATTATAATTCGTGCTTCCTCTTTGTTTGGTGGATTCAAGTCATAAACGCGACAAGTCCATTGTTGTTGATTGCGTTAACCAATACTTCGTTCGGTGTTAAATAATTATACCTCTTTCTGGGTCTATTGTTTAGTATTTCTTCTGCTTTTTTGACTTGTTCTTCTTGAATTAGGTCAAAGTTAGTTTTTTTTGGAAAGTACTGTCTGACTAGTCCATTTAAATTCTCATTAGCTCCTCTTTCCCAGCTATGATAAGGTTTTGCAAAGAAAAATTCAAGATTAAGTTCCTCGGCGATTTCTTTATGATTTGCGAATTCTTTTCCGTTATCACTTGTAATGGTATGTATAAATGGCATCCATTCTTCCAATAATTCAACAGTGTTTTTCTCTATAACTTTAGATTCTTTACTCTCTATATACTTCATTTTCAGTACTCCTGTTGCTCTATCATTTATGGTTAAGAGCGCTCCTTTATGATTGGCACCAATTACAAGGTCTATTTCCAAATCACCGAAACGTTCTTTTTTGTCAACTATTTTTGGTCTTTGTGTAATATCTACTCTACCTACTATTTGACCTCTTCCATTGTTTAAGTTACCTCGTTTTTTATACTTCTTTCCTTTTGTTCTTAGATGTTTATAGAGTAAACCTGCGTTCTGTTTATCTTTCCAGACAAACTGATATATACGCTCCACTGAGACACAAGGCTTGCCTATTCTATTAGCATAACCAACTATCTGCTCTGGACTGTAATCTTGCTCTAAGTAATGTATTACAAAGGCTTTTATACTGCTTGTAAAGGTTTCGTTCTTCTTTTTCTCAATGTGCCTTAATTCACACTTGCTTTGAGCCAGTTCTGATTTGTATAGACCGCTACGCCCATCTGAATTTCTTTTTAATTCTCTATAAATTGTTGATTTATCTTTCCCAATCCTTTCTGCTATAGTTGACTTAGACAGCTTCTGCTCATTGAGAATAGAAATTTCATACCTTTGTGACAACGTTAAATGTGACATATTTCTCTTGAGTTTTGCAACCCGAAAGTATGAAGTTTTTTTCGCCGCCGAAAAACCCTAGTTTTGGCCCTAGGGCCAAAACTAGGGTTTCGGCTTTTTTTACAACAGCAAGCTGTTGCGTTTATTACTTGAATCTAAGTTTCGATTATTTTACAAATTAGGAGAAAGGGAATTAAGTAGCATTAAGACCTATTAGATAATAGGTTAGAGGTACAAGATTTCTTTTTTTTAAACACGTTGTATTTTAATTTTCAACTTTAACTTCGTACTTAGTATCTCGTACCTCATACTTTTTTCTTTCCTCGTGCAACTATCTTAAATTCGCATTGTCTTTAGAGTAACAATAAGCCAATTGAGTAGGTTAAAACCAAGTTGAATTCATTGGAAACCGATATCCGTTTTACGCATAAAGCGCTTGTAGAAAAATGCAAGACAGGCCACAGCCGCTCACAATGCCAGTTGTATGAGCTCTATGTGGATGCCATGTACAATATCGGCATGCGGATGTTGGGCAATAAAGAGGATGCCGAAGATATCGTTCAGGACAGTTTTGTCAATGCCTTTAAAAACCTGGCCGGCTTTAAATATGAGAGTACGTTCGGGGCTTGGTTAAAACGGATCGTCATTAACAAAAGCATCAACTACCTCAAGGCAAAACGGATTCTGGTCGTACCGATGGAAGACCACGAGTTTCATTTACACAATGACCCCCATGAAACCGTGGAAGCAATCGAAATTAAAAAAGTAAAGGTCGGTATTGAAAAACTACCAAATGGCTATAAACAGATTCTTAGTCTCTACCTAATCGAGGGCTACGATCATAATGAAATCGGGGAAATATTGAAAATTTCGACCTCTACATCGAAATCACAATATCATCGGGCAAAGAAAAAATTAGTTGAAATTATTAAGACCTTGTAATGGACAATTTTGAAAAAAACATACGGGAGAATGCAGCGGAGTTCAACGATCAGAAAGCGGACCGTGCGAAAATGTGGGCGAATATTTCGGCAGAGCTGAAAGTCGAGGAACCTAAAGTGATTTCCCTTTGGAAATCGCCGATACTCAAAATAGCTGCCAGTGTGGTGCTTTTGATTGGTATCGTAGGAGTTATCGGATTGTCCGTATTTGGATCCGATGCGGATGTAGAGACGCAGTATGCCTCCAAGGAACTTTTTGATATTGATATGCACTATGCGAGTTTGGTCTCTTATCAAGTGCAGTTGGTAAAAGACCATCCGAAATTATCCGAAGAAGATAAGACCGAGTTTTTATCCTTTATGGACGAACTCGATGCCGAATACAAAGAATTGCGCAAAGAGATGCAAAAAAATCTGGACAATGAATTGATATTGGAGGCCATTGTTTCTAATTACAGACAACGTATAGAGCTCATTGAAAAACTATTGAAACAAATAAACGATTCTAAAATACAAGACGAAGATTATGGATACACTTTGTAAAAAACTACTGTGGGTAGCGCTGGCGCTTACCCTTGGGCAAGGGGTTACTGCGCAAGAAACCGTATCTAAAAAGATAGAAAAGACATATAGAATGACCGGTGCTGGCGAACTGAATTTGGAGAATAAGTATGGGAATATCAATCTCTATGGATGGGACAAGGATGAAATTTCAGTGGTTATTTCGATTATGGTGATCCATCGCAAGAAAGAAACTGCTAATGAGTTATTGCTAAGGATCAATCCTATTATACGAGAAAGCAGTGACTTTGTTTCTATTGGTTACGAAATCGCCGAAAAGAGTAGCAGCTTCTTTGGTAACCTTTTTGAAAAAGCGAATCCCTTTGATTATGACCGAAGCAATTTACAGATTGATTATACTATATACATGCCCTCTAAGGCTGAATTGAAAGTGACGAATACCTTTGGCGATGTCATCATCGAAGATTGGATTGGGGAACTAAAGGCAGATGTAGAACACGGCGATCTCTGGATCAACGAAAACCTTAACAGGGTCGACATCGAAATTAAATACGGGAAACTCAGGGCGAAATCTATCAACTACGGAACCATTAGTCTTAAAAATGGAGCGTTGGATATGGAAAACGCCAAAAGTATAAAGGTGACCAGCAGCGGCTCTGATGTTCAAATAGAGAAAGTGACATCCCTTGAGTTTTATTCGAATAAAGATGAAGTGACAATTGATGAAGTTGGTACGCTATACGGTACCCTGAAATTTTCGACGATCGAGTTGAACCGCCTGATCAAAGACGTCGACCTGACCTTAAAGATCGCTGATTTACGAATCTCAAAAATTTTAGACCCCAAAGCCGAAATCGCTATCGAGCAAGAATCTTCAGAAATCAGTCTGAACATTAGCAACTTCCCGCATCGGTTTAAGGCCACTTTGGAAGAAGGCCTAGTACGCTTACCAAAATCATTTGAAAATGTCGAGTCAAAGCTATTGGATAAGGGAGAAAAATTACGAGAGATCCATGCCACATACGGTAAAGAGACACAGGGTAAAATTTCTATTAGCGGAAGGAAAGGGGTTGTGCTTTTAAAGGAACTATAGGTAATAAAGGGGCTCAACAAAATATATGCACTCAAGTGCAACTTTTGAACAATTACGTTGTCTATTAAATATCAACCTGTCTGCTGAAAGACAAATCAAAAAATTCAATCAAAAATCGATCAAAATGAAACAATTAAAATCAATCATTCTCTTAGTACTCTTAGTGAATTGGTTTTCGGGATTTGCCCAAGACCTGTCACAAGATGACTCAGGAGATTATCTCGAATTTAACGATCGTAGTAATGTCGTACATGGGGTTTACCTAGGGTTGACCACACATTTTGGAGAAATCAAGAATGAGGACACGTATTTCGCAGGGCTAAAGATAGCGTATGTTGCCAATCAACAATTCGAAGTTGGTTTTGCCGGTACCGTATTTTATTCCGAACAAGAATTTATTACTGTTGGTAACATCGAAAATGATTTGATTGGCGGTTATGGCGGACTGCATTTAGAACCCATACTTTTTAGCAAATCTAAAGTTAACATGTCGTTTCCAATGCTTATTGGTGTCGGTGCTGTTGGTTATACCACCGATGATTTCCATGATTTCGATGACGATTTTATTAATGACGAATATGACGATGTCGATGTCATCTTCGTTTTTGAACCAGGCATCAACGCCCTTTTTAATGTCTCGCGCTATTTACAGATTGAGGCAGGAGTAAAATACCGAATGTCGAGTAAAATCAAGCTCGCTACCAGTCCCATTGATAGACTCAACGGTTTTTCGGGGGGTATCGGTGTCAAAGTGGGCGTTTTCAATATGGGCCGCAACCGCTATAAAAAGAATGTACAATGAAAAATAAACCAATATAGTGTGCAACATCTGTCATGACGTAATGCATATCCAAGCGGTCTTCTTTGACGATAATCAAGTATTCCTTAAAAAGAATACAACTATTGGTTCTCAAGAAGTAACCGAAATCGGTGAATGGTTTCCAATAAATTTTCAATGGATACCTATTCTACACCTCAATAAAAATTTAAATCATCAATCAAATATATCATCAACATGAAAACAAAAACTTTTTGTATCGGACTTATCTTTTCCATAGGATTATTCACTTCTTGCGACCGTGAGACGATAAGAGCTTCTGGGGAAGTGACCTCAAGAGAAATTTCTTTTTCAGACTATTCTGGCTTGAAAGTCGCAAACGCCTTTAATGTCTATGTAACCTTTTCCGATACCGAAGAACAAATTCGAATCGATGCCAACGAAAACATACAGGATAGAATTATTGTTCAAAAGGATGGCAATGACTTGGTCATCAAATTACAGAAATATACCAATGTAAAAGGGGACGCCATATTGAATGCCTACATTACCACTAAAAGGCTTTCTAAAATTGATATTTCAGGGGCTACTGATCTTACATTGGAAAATGAATGGGTAGCAGAAGATGCAAAAATCGAACTCTCAGGGGCATCCGATTTTTCAGGGGAAGTTACGGCCGAACGTTTAATCTTGGATATGGTCGGCGCTTCAACAGCCAATATCTATGGTAGTGTCAATGCGTTAAATGCAAACCTATCGGGAAGCAGCAATGTTCAAGATTATGACTTAGTTGTCGGACGGCTTAACATCGAAATGTCAGGAGCCAGCGAAGCTTTTCTTTCCGTGTATGAAGCGATTGATATAAGAGCCTCAGGGGCAAGCTTACTAAGCTATAAAGGAAATGCCACGGTAAACAATAAAAGGCTTTCGGGGGCTTCTGAAATTAAAAATAGGAATTGAATCCTTTTTGTATTTTGTTCTTTCCCCTAGCTTGGGAAGGAACCTTTATCAAATTTTTTTAGACTCTTGAAGATTACTTATGTCTCTTCTTTAGTTCGGTTTCAATATCTTTCAACGTGAAGCCTTTAGCCTGTAGCAAGATCAAATAATGAAATAACAGATCTGCACTCTCGTACAAGAAGAGTTCGTCATTATCATCTTTTGCCTCGATAACAGTTTCGACTGCCTCCTCACCTACTTTCTGTGCAATCTTATTGATGCCCTTATCAAATAAAGATACTACATAGCTTTGTTTAACATTCTGACGAAGTTCAGGGTCTTTTGATGCTTCTGCTTTGCGCTGTTCAATGACCTTTTCCAGCTGGGATAGAAACCCGAAGTTCGACATGTTTTCTTCATTCCAACAGGTATCGCTACCCGTATGACAAGTAGGCCCAATAGGGTTTACGGAAATCAAAAGTGTATCGTTGTCACAATCGTTTTTGATATCGACCAAGTTCAAAAAATTACCGCTCTCCTCCCCTTTTGTCCACAACCTTTTTTTACTACGGCTGAAGAAAGTGATCTTTTTGGTTTCTTGGGTTTTTTTGAAGGCGGCCTCGTTCATATAGCCCAGCATCAAAACGTTTTTGGTGGTGGCGTCTTGAATTATTGCAGGTACTAACCCGTCTGGATCTTTCGTAAAATCTATTTTCATAACATCTAAATCCTTTTTTATGTGGGTCCTCCCCTTATTTTCAAGGGGAGGTACCGATAGGCTGAGGGGTCACTAACGAGCTTTCGAAATGATTAACCTTTTGCATCCCAAAACAACCACCCCAACCTGAGGGCACTCCTCCTTGAAAAAAGGAGTGACCTTCGAAACCTTTGGCACTATTATTTTTTAAATTCTATTTTCAAAATCAGTTCATTCGTAAAAGATAAATGGGAAACCCCAAAGCCTCTTCTGTATTAACAACGTTTAATCCGAATTTTTGATACAACCGAACATTGTGTTCAGAGGTGGCATCTACAATAACCGGTAAGGTATTCTTTTTGAATTCTTCGAAAACCTGCGTAATCAATCTCGGGGCCGTAGCCCCTCCCTTAAACTCATTTTTAATCGCAAAAATCATTGGCCTGATGTGATCGGTCTTCGGATAATTGCGCTTTACCATTCGTTGCCGTTTTAAAACCTTGGCAACCCGTTCAACACCAATGCACTTGAACGCCAATCGTAGCATTGAAAGTAACCCCCTTAAAGTAAACTGTTCTTTATGCGCATAATTTATTAAAAGACAACTGGCCCGATTATCTGATAAAAATACTTCTCCAGAATCCATAGCCTTATCAAACAAATAGCCCATTAGAATCCGCATTCGTTCTAAACGTCGGTCATCTTGCTTTACCACAAAATTAATCGAATTATCATCATCAAGGGGTTCAAAAGCCTCTACTAAAATATCGACTACTAATTTTCTATCTTTAAAATCTGCCTTTATCAATTTACTAAACCAATTTTTTAAATGCGGATTGGAATGCCGCTTTCCTGTAATTTCTCTTTTAAATCTTTGATAGGGATTTCCTTAAAGTGGAAAACGCTTGCCGCCAATGCCGCATCGGACTTTCCTTCTACAAAGGTATCGGCAAAATGCTGCATATTCCCTGCCCCACCGGAGGCAATAATAGGTATATTCAATTCCTCGGATAATCTGGCCAATGCCTTATTTGCGAATCCGTCTTTGGTACCGTCATGGTCCATTGAGGTAAACAAAATTTCTCCTGCACCACGCTCTTCCACTTCATTAGCCCATTCGAAAAGCTTGCGTTCGGTCGGCACTTTTCCTCCCATCAAATGAACAATCCACTCGCCGTCGATTTGTTTGGCATCAATTGCAACAACAATACACTGTGAACCAAACTTTGCCACCAGATCATTTATCAATTGTGGATTTTTTACAGCCGAAGAATTAATGGAAACTTTGTCCGCCCCATTTTGCAACAAGATATCGACATCTTCGACAGAAGAAATTCCACCGCCCACAGTAAACGGAATGTTTACTTTTTCGGCCACACGGTATACCAATTCGGCAAGTGTTTTTCTTCGTTGCTCCGTAGCGGAAATATCCAAAAAAACCAGTTCATCAGCTCCTTCCTTACTATAGATTTCTGCCAGTTCGACCGGATCTCCGGCATCACGTAAATCAACAAAATTAACTCCTTTTACTGTACGGCCGTCTTTGATATCAAGACAAGGTATAATTCGTTTTGCTAACATTTCAGATTTTATTCTTAACGGTTAGGTCTACACCATTGTAGAAACCCAGATCTTTATTTTTCAATTGTTTTGCACAAAAGGCGATTTGCCCGGTATGGTACGAATAATGTTCTATGACATGAATGACTATGCCAATACCTGAAAAAGTGTATCCTTGCACATCGCGTTTGCGCAACCAATCGTTCGTACTGACGTCCCTAATCATAGATTTTGCCTTTTCAACGGTATCGGTCAACTTTTTAAGCAATTCTGCTTTTGTTAGGTTAGAATGAATGCTGAATTCAGTATCCCTATCACGTATATCTTCCTTTGAACCAAGTGATGAGATGGCATACTGGGTAATGTTTCCACAAAGATGTAAAATCAAATTGGCAATACTATTTGAAGATTCATTTGGTCTCGACCAAAGTTCTTTCTCAGAAATATGCGTTAAACCTTTCTTTACCATTCGGGTACTTTCATCCATACGGTAGATTGCATTTTCTACAAATTCAGCAATAACTTTGATTCCCGTACTCATTCAGATAAAATGAATTGTTCCAACTGTATCAAACTTATTCTATTTTCATAGATCGCTTTCCCGATAATTGTTCCTTCGCAGCCCATCTCTGCTAATTTAGGAAGTTCATCAAAAGTTGATATTCCGCCGGAAGCTATCAGGTTAATTCCATCACAATTCTGCAAAATCCTCTTATACAAATCAAATGATGGCCCTTCTAGCATTCCATCTTTTGAAATATCTGTACAAATAACATATTCAATTCCTTTTTGTCGATATGCTTTAATAAACGGAATCAACTCTTCTGATGACTCTTCTTGCCAGCCGGAAACAGCAACTTTTTCATCCATGGCATCTGCACCTAAGATGATTTTATCCGCACCATAGGTCTCGATCCAATTGGTAAATGTTTCTTTGTCTTTTACCGCGATACTTCCCCCGGTTATCTGTCTTGCTCCACTTTCAAAAGCAATTCGTAAATCATCATTAGTTTTCAATCCGCCCCCAAAGTCAATTTTTAAATTTGTTTTTGAAGCAATACGTTCCAATATTTTATGGTTTACGATATGCTTCGATTTTGCGCCATCTAAATCGACCAGATGTAAATATTGAATGCCGTGTGCTTCAAAGTTTTTAGCGACCTCCAATGGATTTGCGTTGTATATCTTTTTTGTATCATAATCTCCTTTGGAGAGCCTTACGCACTTACCATCTATGATATCTATTGCCGGGATTATCCTCATGATTATACTTAGTCTAGTTTTTGTCTGTCAATGGACATCCATAATGGTGAATCTCCAACCTTTTTAAATCCATGCTTCTCATAAATTGAATGCGCGTCTTTTGTTTTTAAGGCTATTGTTTGCAAACTCTTTAGTTTTTCGTGATCGAGTAAAAATTCTATTAACTTACTACCGTATCCCTTACCTTGATATTTATCGAATATTATAACATCCATGATATAGCCGAAAAAAACGTAGTCAGTTATTATTCTTGCAAAACCCATTTGTTCATGTGTTATGGAATACATACCGAAACACAAACAGTTTTCTATGGTTGCCCGAGTCTGTTCCACGGTTCTTTCCATGCCCCAATAGGATTGATTTCTGATATAATCATGAATTAGCTCAAAGTCTAGTTTCGATTTATCCGCTGAGATAGAATAGTTTATCAATTCTTAAAGCATTAAAAAATTCTTCAAAATTCGTTCACCGACTACACTGCTCTTTTCTGGGTGAAACTGCGTTCCATAAAAATTATCCTTTTGCAAGGCCGCACTATATTTTAATTCATATTCCGACTCGGCAATGGTTTCGCTACATAGCGGAGCATAGAAACTATGTACCAAATAAATATGCTCGTTCTCTTCGACACCTTCAAATAACCCAGATTTTAAATTTGAGATTTGGTTCCAGCCTATCTGAGGTACTTTTACCCTGTTGGAGAATTTGACCACGTTGGTATCGAAGATTCTGAGACCTTCGGTGGTGCCCTCTTCCGTCGAGTTACACATCAACTGCATTCCCAAACAAATACCCAAAACAGGTTGTTTTAAATCGGGGATAATTCTATCCAATCTACTGATCCTTAATTTTTTCATCGCGCTGCTCGCCTCACCTACCCCCGGAAAAATTACTATGTCCGCCTTTTGGATTTCTTCTACATCATGACTTAATACTGCGTCATAGCCCAATCTTTGGATTGCGAATTTGATACTTTGAATGTTTCCGGCTCCGTAGTTTATAATCACAATTTTCATAGTACTCCCTTTGTAGATGGTAACACCATCTTTTCGACATCACGTTTTACCGCCATTTTAATGGACTTCGCAAACGCTTTAAAAATTGCTTCTATTTTATGGTGTTCGTTCGTGCCTTCGGCTTTGATGTTTAGATTCGCCTTTGCACCATCGGTAAAGGACTTAAAGAAATGATGGAACATTTCTGTGGGCATATCACCTACTTTTTCTCTAATAAAATCTACCTCCCAGACCAGCCAGTTGCGTCCACCGAAGTCTATTGCCACTTGGGCCAAGCAATCATCCATAGGTAGACAAAAACCGTAGCGTTCAATACCCAACTTGGTACCCAAGGCTTTGTGAAATACTGCGCCCAAAGCGATTGCCGTGTCTTCTATGGTGTGGTGTTCATCAACCTCCAAATCGCCATCGACTTTTATTTCCAAATCCATTTGTCCATGCCGGGCGAGTTGGTCCAGCATGTGGTCGAAAAAGGCCAATCCTGTCTTGATATTACTTTTACCGGTACCGTCTAAATTCACTTTTATTCGAATGTCAGTCTCATTAGTTTTTCTATGGATTTCGGAAACCCGATTTTCTAACTTTAAGAACTCGTAAATATTCTCCCAATCATTGTTCTCCAAAGCGATTACGGTGTTTAATTCCTTTCGTTTAACGGTAATCTCACCACTTCCTAGGTTTGTATTATCATTAATGAAAATACCTTTAGAACCAATATTTTTAGCCAGTTCCATATCGGTCAAACGGTCACCAATCACAAAAGAATTCTCCAAGTCATAATCTGCTGAAAAATATTCGGTCAACAAACCTGTCCCCGGTTTTCTAGTATCCGCATTTTCATGGGGAAAAGTACGGTCTAAAAACACCTTGTCGAAAACCACACCTTCATTCTCGAAAGACTTCAAGATAAAATTGTGTACGGGCCAGAAGGTATCTTCGGGGAAAATATCGGTGCCTAAGCCATCTTGATTAGTAATCATGACCAATTCATAGTCCAATTCTTTGGCAATCTTTCCTAAATACGTAAATGCCTTCGGATAGAATATCATCTTTTCAAAAGCATCGATTTGTTCATCTACAGTTTCTTTGATGATGGTGCCGTCTCGATCAATAAATAGTACTTTTTTCATGACTGTAAATCTTTTAATACGCTAACCAGCTTAATATTTTCATCTGCAGTACCTACTGTCAAACGCAAAGTGTTTTCACAGCGTGGCTGCGCACTACGATTTCTGACAACGACCCCCTTGGTGAGTAACTGCTCGTACCGCTTGTTCGCATCATCTACTTTCACCAATAGAAAATTAGCATCGGAGGGGAATATTGTTTTGATAAATGCTATCTGCGGCAATGCGCTTAATAAAAGCTTCTTTTGATCTTGTATTTCAGCAACTTCGAAGTTTACCCGTGGTTTATCCAATATTCTCTTCATAGCACGTGCTTGGGTCAGTTCATTGACATTATATGGAGGTTTGATTTTATTTAAGACAGCGATTATTTCTTTTGATGCTATGCATATACCCAACCGGATTCCTGCCAGCCCATATGCTTTCGACAACGTTTGGGTAACTACCAAATTTGAGAATTCAGTCAAACGGGAAACCCAGCTTTGATTACTGGAAAAATCGATATAAGCCTCATCGATAACCACCAATCCATTAAAATTTTTCAATAACTCAATAATTGCTGTCTCGGAAAAACTATTACCCGTAGGATTATTGGGAGAACAAAGAAAAAGCAATTTTGAGCGCTTATCGACCTGTTTTAAAACCTCTTCAATATCAGGCTGAAAATTTTGGGTCAAAAGCACTTCTCGATTTTCGATGTTATTGATTCTGGATAGCACTTTGTACATGCCATAAGTCGGTGGTAGCGAAATAATATTGTCTAGCTTAGGCTCACAAAAAGCACGAAAAATCAAATCCAATACTTCATCGCTGCCATTACCCAACAATATATTTTCGACAGCCACACCTTTCTGTTCTGCCAGAACTGATTTCAGACTCCGTTGTTGCGGATCGGGATAACGATTCACTCCATTCTCAAACGGATTCTCATTGGCATCTAGAAAAACCATTTGAGAACCGTCCGAAACATATTCATCACGGGCCGAAGAATAGGGCTTTAGGGCTTTTACGTTTTCTCTAATTATGTTTTCTAAATTGAAACTCATCTATAAATTTTAATCTCTTTGGTACTCCCTTTTTTCAAGGGAACGTGGCGACAGCCAGAGAGGTATTTGCTGAACCTTACCGGAAATTTTTAACCATTTGTGTTACGAAGTAGATCACCCCGCCCTGCCGGCACCCCTCATTGAAAATAAGAAGGGGACCTACTAACTATCTTATATTTTATTCTTTCAAACTTTTTAATCTCAAGGTTACTGCATTTTTATGCGCTTGCAAACCTTCCGCTTCAGCCATGACTTCAATGGCTTTCCCTATTTCCTGTATTCCTTGCTCGGTTATTTTTTGAAATGTCATACTCTTCAAAAAACTATCCAAATTTACACCGCTGTATTGTTTGGTATAACCGTTGGTCGGCAGTGTATGATTGGTTCCTGAAGCATAATCACCTGCACTTTCGGGCGTATAATTCCCAATAAAAACAGAGCCCGCATTTAAAATATTATCTATATAAAAAATTTCATTTTCAACGCAGATAATAAAATGTTCAGGTCCATAATCATTAATCAAATCGATTGCCGTTTGGTCATCTGACACATAAATAAGCTTGCTATTTTCGATTGCCTCTTGAGCGATTTCCTTTCTTGGAAGCTCTTCGATTTGTCTTTCGACTTCTAGTTCTACTGCATCCATCATTTCCTTTGAAGTGGACACCAAAATTACTTGACTATCGGTACCATGCTCCGCCTGGCTTAGTAAATCAGAAGCTACAAAGGTAGCATCTGCCGTGTCATCGGCAACGACCAATAACTCGCTAGGTCCGGCAGGCATATCGATAGCAACTCCGTGTTTAGTAGCAATTTGTTTGGCAACGGTTACGTACTGATTTCCGGGGCCGAATATTTTGTAAACCAGAGGAATACTTTCAGATCCGAAGGTCAAACCTGCGATAGCTTGAATTCCTCCTACTTTAAAAATTTGGGTCACCCCACAAAGATTAGCGGTATACAAAATCGCAGGATGTATTTCCCCCTCTTTATTAGGCGGCGAACACAAAACCACTTCTTGACAACCTGCAATCGTTGCGGGCACAGCCAACATCAAAATCGTTGAAAACAAGGGCGCAGTTCCCCCCGGAATATATAACCCCACTTTTTGAATCGGCTTTTTCTCTTGCCAGCAACTAACACCATTTGCAGTTTCAACGGCCACTTTTTCAGTTTTCTGGGCATTATGGAAAACTTCTATGTTTCTTTTTGCAAGCTGAATTGCATTTTTTAAATCCTCGGAAACCAATTGTTTGGCCTCCTTGATTTCCTGTTCGGATACTTTCAATTCGGCTAATACCGCACCATCGAATTTTTCGGTATACTTCTTAAGCGTTTCATCGCCATTCTGCTGCATCTCCGTGAAAATAGCCGCAACGGTGCCTTCGATATCGGCTACTGTTTGTGTGGGACGTTTAAGTACGTCTGGCCAATCTACCCGTTTTGGATTATATATCTTGTTCATTGTTACAATTGTTTCTGAAAGTGGTATGCAATTACTTCATAGCCTTGTTGTTTCCAAAAACGTTGGCCATCTGCATTTTTGGTATAGCAATTCAGTTCGGAAGACACGCAGCCAATGGATTTTGCATAATCACAAATCCAATTCATCAACAACTTTCCGATTCCTTTTCCCTGATATTCAGGTAAAATAAAAACATTGTCGGGCTCTACATGTTTGCCTACATAATATTTGGTCAATACCCAGATTCCTGAAATCCCTATCAATCTGTCGCCATCAAAAACTCCGACGCATTGATAGCCCTGCAAAATCATATCTCTCAATCGTCTTTTAAGTATTTTATTGGAAATTTTCGGGTTCAATTTCTCCAAAAATAAAATTATGGAAGCCATTTTTTCTTTCTCGATAAGGCTGATTACCAATTCCATGTTCATAATCATTGTTTCTATTTCAGCTACTGTCTGTCAACAGCCAGGTTCTCAGAAATGACAAAATAAATAGTTATAGTACCATTTTTTCTATCGGACACACTAATATACCCTCTGCGCCGACCTGCTTCAGTTCATCGATGACCTCCCAAAACTTATCTTTATTGATGACCGTATGTACCGAGCTCCAGCCTTCTTCCGCCAAAGGCAATACCGTAGGACTGCGCATTCCGGGTAATAATTTCAAAATATCGTCCAATTTATTATTAGGGGCGTTCAGCAGAACATACTTCGATTTTCTTGCCTGTAAAACCGACTGAATTCTAAACTGCAATTTTCGTAAAATATCTTTTCGCTCTTCTGATATATTAGGAGATACCGCCAACACCGCCTCACTTTTGAGCATCACCTCTACCTCCTTTAAATTATTCTTGAACAAAGTACTACCACTAGAAACAATATCACAAATAGCATCTGCTAGTCCTATGTTCGGGGCAATTTCTACAGATCCGTTGATAATATGTAAATCTGCAGTTACACCTTTTTCTTCAAAGTAGTTTCTTACGGTATTCGGATACGATGTGGCAATTCGCTTCCCTTCAAAATCTTTCACGGAGTTATAATCAACCTCCTTTGGAATCGCCAACGAAACTTTACATTTTGAAAACCCAAGCTTTTCGGCTACTATGATATCCTCTCCCTTTTCTATCAAAACGTTCTCACCAATAATTGCAATATCGACGACGCCATCTCTTAGATATTGTGGAATATCTCCATTTCTGAGATAGAAAACTTCCATGGGGAAGTTACGGGAAGATGCTTTCAATTGGTCTTTACCGTTGTCAATAGAAATACCGCAGTCTTTTAAGATTCGTAAAGAATCCTCATTCAGCCTCCCTGATTTTTGAATAGCAATTCTAATTTTCATAAATAAGACTTTTTAATTGTCATTTCCCTGAAGTCGGGAATCTCCTTAACAGTTTGATTCGATAGATTTCCGCCTTCTTGGAAATGACAAAATAGTTCTAAAAATAAAACCCGTTTGATTTCTCAAACGGGCCGTAAATATGTTGTAATACTACAAAACATTTTTACATCGCTTGAGAGCAAGTATAAAAATGATGATGTGTATTTCTATTTTTCATTACAAGCGTAAATTTAGAATTTATTTTCAACCTACAAAAATACATTGAACTTTTTCTCTAAAATGGTTTTCGACTGTTCTTCGACTGCACTCCGGGTGACGCTTAATCCGATATTTAATTATTTCCTAAAATTAATGGAAGACCTGAATCACCGCTACCAACAATCACCACTTTTGCATTTGGTGACTTTGCAAGTTCTAAAGTGGCATCAATACCCTTGTCCTGCAATATTTTATCAGTCAAAGATGCGCTTAGAATTTGATTGGCATCAGCTTTACCTTGCGCTTCAATAGTCACTTTTTCAGCTTCTTTTTTTGCCGTTACCAATCGGAACTCGTATTCCAATGATTCTTGTTCTTGTTTTAATTTACGTTCAATCGCCTCTTTAATAGTAGCAGGTAATGTCACATCACGCACCAAAACTTCGTTCAATTGAATGTATTGGCCATCAACAATTTTTTTGGTTTCTTCATAAATCTCAGCTTGAATAGCGTCTCGTTTACTTGAATACAATTGTTCTGGAGTATATCGGCCCACAACACTTCTTGCCGCAGAACGTATGGTAGGCAACAATACTCGCTGAATATATTCTGTTCCTTTTTCTTGGTGTAATTTGCCTAAAAACTCACGCTTAGGCTCGAACCAAGCCGAGGCATCCAGTTTAATTTCCAATCCATTCGAAGAAAGCACTTGCATTTTTTCAAAAACCTCCTGTTGTCTCACCTCATAAACGAAAACTTTGTTCCAAGGTGCTACAATATGAAAACCTTCTCCCATGGGTGGTTCATCCGTAACAACCCCTCCCCCAAATGTTTTATATAGTACACCGGCCTCTCCAGAGCCGATCGTAATCGCCGATTTAGATATTAAAATGACCGCTACGATCAAAGCAAAGATTACTGGTAATGCAATTTTGGGTAATTTGTCCATTCTATTTGTTTTAAATTAGTCCGTTATATTTTCTTATAAACCATTCCGCAGCAAGAGCCGCGACCATGATTGCCAAAAGTATTTTAAAAGATATCAAAGATACGACATTTTGACTGCTTTTTTGGGTAGGCACGAAACGATTGTTGTCTTCCAAATTGCGCAGCAAATCATCAGTTTGTGGAGGATAGAAGAGCTTTCCGCCCGTATTTTCGGCCAAACGTTGCAATTTATAATGATCAGTGGACGAAAACTGTTTTTCAACATCAAACTCAAGGATGTTAAAACTACCAGATTTCGAAAGCTTCTCGTTTTTAACAGAAACCGTGAAATCATATCTACCCGCAGGAAGATTGCTCAAATCGGACTCATAATAGTTGCCTTTCAGCAGCATGGGCATTTCAGTAATCGTTTCTGAATCCTTACTTTTTAATTTCATGGCTAGCATTGCATTGGCATCAAAAGCAAATGTTTCATCAAAGTAAGCCGCTGAAATACTGGCCTCATTGCTTCCCATATAAACCGATTCATACTCTAACGTAAGCCGTTCTCGGGATTTATTGACAGTTAAGAACAATATTATTTTTCCTACGAAGTCATCAAAATTTTTAAAGCTTTGGTCGTTTCTATACGATTGTATACGCCATTTCCAGCTATTTTCGCCGAAGAGCACAACCTGTCTTTGCACATCACCTTTAAAAACGGCAAGCAGTGGCTCGTTCAGTACAGCACCTTTAATCTGTTGATTTAGAAGGACCTCTGCTTGACCTTTCAAAACAATTTCGCCTAAATTACCCTGTAAAGGTGGGAAATCCAGTAGCGAAAAATCGGTGCTACTAAAAAGACCGAATGCGGGATTTAGAACCGGAAATATTTCTTCTGTTTGGTTATAGCTCTTCTTGGTAAATGTCGTTTGCACCTTGTTTAAAAAGTTCCAATTGGTTTGTGTCCCGGTGATGGTGAATAGGTTCGCTTTTTTATGTTGGATATACTCATATACCGTTTTAAAGGAAAGGTCGGGCTGATAAAGAATAAAGAGGTCAACATCTTCCCACTCTTTTGCATTGCTACCGGGTTTTAGAATGGAAACCGAACGTTGTTCATTGCTCTCGATCGCTTTTTTCAAAGTACCAATGTCCGGATGCACTATATTTGAGATAATGCCAATATTTGTTTTTTCATCGATGACTTCTACGGCAACTTCCCTTTTGTTGTTTTCGATATTCCGTTCGTTAGTAAGTTTTCCGACCGATACTACAATATTTTTGAGTCCTACCGAATTAGCATCCAGTACTGCATTTATAATCTTTGTGTTAGCCGTATTCGATAAGGCAACTTCTTGCCGGAAAACAGATTTATCGTTTACCGTAATTTTAACCTCTGATTTAGTGTTCCTCGCTCCGGTGTAGGAAACGTATAGTTCTACCGGATATTTATTTTTCAGAAAGGCATACCTATTTGTATTGACCTGGGTAATGGCAATATCTTCGTAACGCGTGGTATCTCCCACTGCTATTGGGTATATCGTAAAGTTCTGTTTTTCACCGTAAAAACCATAATCTTGACCAAGGGTCTGGTTGCCGTCGGATATTAAAATAACGACAGAATTGGTTGCGGAATAGATTTCTTTCAGTCCGCTTAGCGCATTGGTTATATCGGTGCTTTTTTCAATAAAAGATAGGCTGTCAGAAGCCTTTAGAGAAGAACCAAAGGTATACTTTTCAACGTTGAAGCGGTTGTTTAGCGATTCGCTTTCCCCAAGTTTATCAACAATAGTAGCTACGTCTTTTTGATAAGTCCCTACCGACGAAGAATTGTCTACCAACACAATTAAGTTGGACTTTTCAGTACGATATTCGTTTTTCGTGAATTTCGGATTGATTAACAGTAAAAAAGCGCAGAAAAAAGTCGAAAAGCGCAAGAAAGCAAGTAAAAGACTTAATTTACCCTTAGGCTTGTTTTTATAGTAGTATTGAAACAGTACGATTACCAAGGCAACTATGGCGGCAAGGATAATCAGAAGAACCGTTTGAATTTGCATTAACTTAAAGTCAGTTTCGGGTTTCTTGTTTCAATGGTTTACGGTTGTGTGAAGGATAGAAGTAAAAAAGTAAGCAATCAATAAAAAGCTAGAGTTTTTTAGACGCTGAAATTCTCAAGCCTATTACTTTTTCTAGGTTAACATTCCCCCATCGACATTCAATACTTGCCCGGTAACGTATGCAGAAAGATCCGATGCAAAAAACAGACAGGCATTAGCAATGTCTTCTGGGCTACCACCTCTCTTCAGTGGAATGCCGTCACGCCAACTTTGTACGGTTTTTTCATCTAGTTTATCGGTCATTTCGGTTTCAATGAATCCTGGTGCGATTGCGTTACAGCGTATATTTCGTGAACCCAGTTCCAATGCTACGGATTTTGTGAAGCCGATCATGCCCGCTTTTGACGCTGCATAATTTGTTTGGCCCGCATTGCCTTTAACCCCCACAACACTGCTCATGTTTATAATTGAACCTTTCCGTTGCTTCAACATGGTACGTTGCACGGCTTTTGTCATATTAAAAACAGATTTCAAATTTATTTCGATAACACTATCAAAATCGGACTCCGACATGCGCATTAGTAAATTATCCTTTGTAATTCCTGCGTTATTAATTAAAATATCGATGCCCCCAAAATCTTCCAATACCTTAGCGACCAATTGTTGCGATTCTTCGAAGCTCGCTGCATTACTTTTGTAAGCCTTTGCTTTTACGCTTTTGGCAGTAAGTTCTTTTTCAAGCGCTAGGGCAGGTGCTTCGCTTGAACTGTACGTAAAGGCCACGTTGGCACCATGTTCGGCAAAGACTCTGGCTATACCAGTACCTATTCCCCTACTAGCACCCGTAATAATCGCATTTTTTCCTTCTAACAATTTCATATGCTATCTGATTTCTTTACCTACCTCAAATATACTTTTTGTTTTGCACAACGGCGATAAAAAAATCCCGTTCCCGAGAAATCGAAAACGGGATTCTATATCCTTAAGGGAAACTACCCCATTACTTCTTTTACTTTCAATCCGATTTCTGCAGGAGAATCGACTACATGAATACCATGCTCGCGCATAATCTTCTTTTTCGCCTGCGCGGTATCGTCACTTCCACCAACAATAGCCCCGGCATGTCCCATTGTTCTACCTGCAGGTGCAGTTTCACCAGCTATAAAGCCTACAATAGGTTTCTTACTACCACTTTCTTTATACCATTTTGCGGCATCAGCTTCCAATTGTCCTCCAATTTCACCGATCATGACTACGCATTCGGTTTCAGGGTCATTAATCAATAGCTCTACAGCTTCTTTGGTCGTTGTGCCTATAATTGGGTCACCTCCGATTCCTATGGCGGTGGTAATTCCCAAACCTTGGCGTACTACTTGGTCAGCAGCCTCATAAGTCAAAGTTCCAGATTTTGAGACGATACCGATGTTTCCTTTTTTGAATACGAAACCGGGCATGATACCAACCTTAGCTTCGCCAGGTGTAATAACTCCTGGGCAGTTCGGCCCTACCAGACGGCAGTCCATATTCTTTATATAATTTGATACTTTCACCATATCGGCAACAGGTATGCCCTCTGTAATCGTAATGATAACTTTGATTCCTGCACTAGCCGCTTCCATAATTGCATCGGCTGCAAAAGCGGGTGGTACGAATATGATAGTCGTGTCAGCACCAACTTTTTCAACGGCCTCTTCAACCGTATTGAAAACAGGTTTTCCTAAGTGCTCTTGTCCACCTTTTCCGGGCGTGACACCGCCAACCACGTTAGTACCATATTCAATCATCTGTTCGGAATGAAAAGTACCTTCGCTACCTGTAAAACCCTGTACTATAATGTTTGAATTTTTATTTACTAAGACGCTCATGCTATAAGTTATTCGTTAATGGTTATCCAGTTACTAAGTATTTGTTAATTAGTTCAAAAGATTCCCTTCTTCGCGGGAATGACACTATTTTATTTAGAATGACAAAAATATGAGATTGCCAACGATTTCTAAAGGATTCCCTATGTAATTATTCTTCTAATTTCTTTAATATAAAAGGAATCTTTTTCACGTAGGCCAATTGTTTCAACTTTTCTCGGGATTCCTCAATAGGCGTTCCGAAATAACTCTTACCACCTTCAACGGACTTGGATACCCCGGTTTGGCCCATTATGATGGCTTTTTTGCCGATGGTGATACCACTGGCAGTACCCACTTGTCCCCAAAGGGTGACTTCATCTTCTATAATAACACAACCTGAAATTCCTGTTTGGGAAGCTATCAAACACTTTTCGCCAATTACCGTGTCGTGCCCAACATGTACCTGATTGTCAAGTTTTGTCCCTTTTTTGATGGTTGTATCACCTGTTACACCTTTATCGATTGTACAAAGGGCTCCTATTTCTACATTATCTTCCAAGACCACCCTACCTCCGGATATGAGCTTCTCAAATCCTTTGGGTCTCTTCTGATAATAGAAAGCATCCGAACCCAAAACGGAACCCGAATGAATAATTACATTGTCTCCAATAATACAATTATCGTAGATTGAAACGTTGGCATGCAACAAGCAGTTATCACCTACTACAACATTATTTCCAATAAACACATTAGGCTGAACAACAGTATTTTGACCTATTTTAGCAGAAGTAGCAATTGAATTTAAGGCCTTTTCAAAAGGCATGAAATAACGGGTCAGTTTGTTGAAGTCGCTAAAGGGATTATCGGAAATCAGGAGCGCATTACCCTCAGGGCATTCAACTTTTTTATTAATCAGTACTATGGTTGCTTCGCAGGCCAGAGCCTTGTCATAATACTTGGGGTGGTCTACAAAAACGATATCCCCTTTCTCGACCACATGTATCTCGTTCATTCCCAAAACAGGAAAATTAGCCGACCCTACATACTCGCAATCGATAATAGTAGCTATCTGACTTAAGGTATGGGGCGTTGGAAACTTCAAATGAAAAAGGTTATTAGTTTGTTAGTTTGTTAGTTAAGAAGTGTAGGATTTTAGAGGGAGACAATTTTGACTGCATATTGTCAAATGTTCACTGCCTGCTGATTACTACCTACCCCTTTACCCGTTCCATATATGAACCGCTGGAAGTGTCTACCTTTATTTTATCACCTTCGTTGATGAACAAAGGAACGTTTACTTCTGCCCCTGTTTCAACTTTGGCTGGCTTCGTGGCGTTGGTTGCCGTATTTCCCTTAACACCTGGTTCTGTATACGCTACTTCTAAAATTACACTTGCAGGCATGTCTATCGACAATGGCATACTATCTTCGGTATTGAAGAGAATCGTAACGACTTCACCTTCCTTTAAAAGTCCAGGAGTATCCAAAGAACTCTCTTCAAGCGTAATTTGATTATAGTCATCGGTGTTCATAAAGTGATACGTCTCGCCTTCCGAATAAAGAAATTGGTAAGACCGCGTCTCGACACGTACATCTTCTATTTTATGTCCTGCGGAAAAGGTATTATCCAATACTTTTCCATTGGAAACACTTTTCAGTTTCGTCCGAACGAATGCTGGACCTTTACCAGGTTTTACATGTAAAAATTCTATAACCTTATAAATATCATTGTTGTACTTGATGCACAATCCTTTTCTAATATCGGATGTTGATGCCATTTCTTTGTTTCAAGTTAAAGTTTCAGGTTCAGGTTCAGGTTCAAAGTTAAAAGTAAAGTATATAATCATAGCGATTAGTTATTACTGAAATAACCTTTCATAATGCCTCGCTGGGAATCTCTAATGAACTGAAGTATTTCATCACGTTCAGGAGTAGCTTCCATTTCGGCCTCTATAATCTGGGTAGCTTGGCTGTTGTTATAGTTTTTTTGGTAAAGGATGCGATAGATATTCTGAATCTCCCTGATTTTATCCGATTCAAAACCTCTTCTGCGAAGACCGACCGAATTTATACCGACATAAGATAGGGGTTCACGTGCGGCTTTTACGAAAGGAGGAACATCTTTACGAACGAGCGAACCGCCTGTAACAAAAGCATGTTGCCCCACCGATACGAATTGGTGAACAGCTACAAGACCAGCTAGAATTACATTATCGCCAATAGTTACATGCCCAGCTAGGGTTGAATTGTTGGAAAAAATGCAGTTATCGCCCACTAAACAATCATGAGCTATATGGCAGTAGGCCATAATTAGGCAATTCTTACCGATAACTGTTTTGTTTCTATCAGACGTACCCTTATGTATTGTTGCGCATTCACGAATCGTTGTACCGTTCCCAATCACAACCGTAGTTTCTTCCCCGTTATATTTGAGGTCTTGTGGTGGTGCGGAAATTACTGCCCCTGGAAAAATATTACAATTCTTACCTATACGGGCACCTTCCATAATGGTTACATTCGAACCAATCCAAGTTCCATCCCCAATTCTCACATTATTGTGAATAGTGGTAAAGGGTTCAACTACCACATTTTTTGAGATTTTAGCTCCGGGATGAATATAAGCAAGGGGTTGGTTCATACTATTTGCTTTTTACTATTTGTGCCATCAGTTCCGCCTCACATACTAGTTTGTTATTGGCATAGGCATAGGCCTGCATATGGCAAATCCCCCTACGGATGGGAGAAATCAAACTACAATGGAAAATTAAGGTATCCCCTGGAAGTACTTTTTGCTTAAACTTCACATTATCCATTTTCATGAAAAATGTTAAATAGTTTTCAGGATCTGGAACTGTGCTCAGCACTAAAATACCGCCTGTCTGCGCCATGGCCTCTACCTGAAGTACACCTGGCATAACGGGAGCACCCGGAAAATGTCCTAAGAAAAAAGGCTCGTTCATCGTCACGTTCTTCATTCCTACAACATGCGTATCTGAAAGTTCTATAATACGGTCTAACAATAAGAATGGCGGACGATGAGGTAGCACATCCATTATTTGATTAACATCCATTAAGGGAGGTTGGCTCAAATCATATTTAGGTACACTATTACGTTTTTCATGTTTAATGATCTTTGCCAATTTTTTGGCGAATTGCGTATTTACATAGTGACCGGGTTTGTTGGCGATGACCTTACCGCGGATTCGGGTGCCAGCCAATGCCAAATCACCTATAACATCGAGCAATTTGTGTCTTGCAGCCTCATTGGGCTGATGCAATGTCAGGTTGTCGAGTATGCCATTTGGTTTAACGGAAAGCTTTTTCTTATCGAAGGCTTTTTGCAATTTTTGCATGGTTTCTTCGGAAATTTTCTTGTCTACATAAACAATCGCATTGTTCAGGTCTCCACCTTTTATAAGGCCGTTCTCTAACAACATTTCAAGTTCATGCAAGAAACTGAATGTTCGGGCATCGGCGATTTCACTTTTAAACTCTGACAAATCATTTAAAGTGGCATTTTGAGTACCTAAGACCTTCGTGCCAAAATCAACCATCGTTGTCACCTGGTATGAGTCTGCTGGAATGACCGTAATTTCGCTTCCCGTTGTTTCATCCTTATAAGAAAGAACCTCTTTAACAACGTATTCTTCACGCTCTGCATTCTGCTCCAAAGCCCCAACAATTTCCAGGGCTTCTACGAAATACTTTGAAGACCCATCCATAATAGGTGGTTCTGGTGCATCTAGCTCAATCAGCACATTGTCTATTTCCATACCTACCAATGCGGCCAAAACATGTTCGGAGGTCTGAATTTTTACACCTCTTTTTTCCAGATTGGTACCTCTTTGCGTATTGATTACATAACTGGCATCGGCCTCGATTATAGGCGCCCCTTCCAAGTCAACTCTCTTAAAAGCATACCCATGGTTCTCTGGTGCAGGTACAAATTTCATGGTTACATTAGCTCCCGTATGAAGACCCACACCCTTCAGGATAATTTCTTTTTTAATGGTTCTCTGTTTCATTCTTGTATTGATGGCTGTAGTTTTTTTCCAATTCGTCAATTCGATTTAAAATCTTCGGTAAATTTTTGAAATACACATAAGATTTATTGTAGTCGCCATAGTTCAAAGCTGGCGATCCCTGAAGAACCTCATTGTTTCTTACGTTTCTTCCAATTCCAGACTGTGCCTGTATACGCACATTGTCTCCAATCGTAATATGGCCTACGATACCAACTTGACCACCTATCATGCATTTTTTTCCTATTTTGGTAGAGCCGGCAATACCGGTTTGGGCTGCAATTACTGTGTGTTCACCTATTTCAACATTGTGGGCGATTTGTATTTGATTATCGAGCTTCACGCCCTTTCTAAGTATTGTCGAGCCAAGAGTAGCCCTATCTATGGTAGTACCCGCACCTACATCAACATTGTCTTCTAGAATAACATTACCGGTCTGCGGTATTTTTTTAAACTCTCCTTCTTTAGTCGGACTGAACCCAAAACCATCGGCACCTATAACCGCTCCACTATGAATAACACAGTTATTGCCAATTATGGATTCTGAATATATTTTAGCACCTGCAAAAATAGTAACATTATCGCCAATAGAAACGTTGTCGCCTACATACGCGTTCGGATAAATCTTTACCATGCTTCCGATGGTCACATTATTGCCCAAATACGAAAATGCCCCGAGATAAAAATCCGTTCCAAAAGAGACACTTTCCGATAGAAAAACCGGACTCTCAACACCAACCTTATTGTTCTTGACTTGGTTGTAAAATTCAAGAATTTTAGAAAATGCTTCATAAGCGTCTTCAACCTTAATCAAGGTCGTTTTAAGGTCTTGTTCAGGTCTAAAATCCTTATTTACAATTGTTATGGAAGCTTTAGTTGAATAGATATATGGAGTGTACTTTGGGTTAGCAAGAAATGTAAGAGACCCTCTTTCCCCTTCTTCTATTTTACTCAATTTATGAACGGCTATTTCAGGGTCTCCCTCTACATCACCTTCTAAAATACCCGCAATCTGACCTGCCGTGAATACCATGTGCACAAAAGTATGAAAAATTGTCAAACAGAAGATGTTGTTAAATTGTTTGGTGTATAGAGTTTGTAAATACAGTTTTAAGTATCTGTCGTTTTGGGTTTTGTGAAAATAAAATGGAAAAAGTAAAGAGTTAAATTTATACTTGTGGAAGTTTAGTTGTTGGCCAAACAAAGAGAGATAACACTCACGGGTTAGCGAATAACATTGCGATTAACCCATTTAACGTGCGCTTGGAGCTAAACTTAAATTTTCTTTTGGATAACAGATATAATATTTAACAACGGTTTTAGAAAGTGCTTTCAAATTCAACTGATCCGATGCCTTTGCCACGTCTATAAGTTTGCCATTCTTTTTTAATATATTGATATTCTGATGATGCGAATCGTAGGCTCTGTTCTCAATTTCACCGGTAAAAACGAAATAGGACGTCTCATAATCCGACAGTCCATTTTTTGTCCTAAACTCGTTGAAATACTTTTCGAATGTTTTATTCTCAATAGGTTTGTTCTTAAGTTTGACCTTTAACAAGCGTCTATTAACCAGCATATTGCAGAGATTTGACAACACAAAATCAGAATGATTTTTCCAAGTTTTGATAGCCGCCCAAACGTCGACATCATCAAGTTTTGCGAAAGTGTCCAAAATAATACCATCGAAATCTTTCCTTTTGATACTAGTTTGCATAAAAAACCTTAGTGGTTCACTGCAGGCCACTACCTGCTGTTCAGCTAAAATTTCTTTAGCTCGTTTTAAAACACGTATCAGTAGCTGTTCGGCTACGATTCCCGTTTTATGAAGATATACCTGCCAATACATAAATCGCCTGGCCATCAAGAATTTTTCGACCGAATAGATTCCTTTCTCTTCGACTACGAGCTGACCTTTGACAACGTTTAGCATTGTTATTAGGCGCTCGGCGTTAATGTTACCTTCGGCTACACCGGTATAAAAACTGTCCCGTTTCAAATAATCCAACCGATCCATATCTAATTGGCTTGATACCAATTGATTTAAAAAGCCTTTCTCATATTCTCCACGAAAGATTGAAATGGCAAGCGTTAAACTTCCGTTAAAGGTTTTGTTTAGAGACTGCATGAATTGAAGTGAAATATATTCGTGATCAGTACTTTCTACAATGCTGTGCTCCATGGCATGGGAGAACGGACCGTGACCTATATCATGTAACAAAATGGCACAATACAATCCATTTTCCTCCTCATACGTTATCTCAACTCCCTTAAAACGAAGTACTTGTATTGCTTTCTGCATAAGATGCATGCTGCCAAGCGCGTGATGAAAACGCGTATGATGTGCACCAGGATACACTAAGTAAGAAAGTCCCATTTGCGAAATTCTACGCAACCTTTGAAAATACGGGTGCGCAATCAAGTCAAAAATCAGGGGATTGGGAATTGTAATAAATCCGTAAATTGGATCATTAAAGATTTTAAGTTTTTTTGAGGTTCCCAAAATTGTATTGTTAGTCGTATTTTAAATATCAAAGTTAACCAAAAGCATTAGCAATCTAGCTCCTCGAGGCTAGCATTTTAATAGTTGCCGGGTTACTGTGTTAGTATGTTTGGGGTAGAAAATCAATTACACGTCTTTAGTATTCTTTTAATTTTCCTCCAAAGCGGATATAGTAAGAAGTAGTTACAATTGACTTTTTGATATTTATAAGAAACGAACTCAACAACTCAGTATTCAAAGTCCAATAACGAAATAAAAATGAACAAAATAACTATTCTTTGGGTCGACGACGAAATCGACTTGCTTAAACCCCATATTATTTTTTTACAGGGAAAAAATTACGATGTCATTACCTGTAAAAGTGGACAGGAAGCTTTAGAAGAACTCCAAGAATCACGCGTCGATATCGTTTTTCTTGACGAGAATATGCCTGGAATCTCGGGTCTTGAAACCCTAAACGAAATAAAGATTATCAATTCTTCGCTACCCGTGGTTATGATTACCAAGAGTGAAGAAGAGTTTATTATGGAAGAGGCCATAGGCTCTAAAATCGCTGATTATTTGATTAAACCTGTAAATCCGAATCAGATTTTATTGTCTTTAAAAAAGAACCTTGACCACTCTAGGTTGGTCTCGGAAAAGACAACGGCAAATTACCAGCAAGAGTTTCGAAAGATTGCAATGGACCTCTCCATGGTTAACTCTGTTGACGAATGGGTTAGCCTTTATAAGAAACTTATTTACTGGGAAATGCGGTTAGAAGATATTGAAGACAGCAGTATGTTCGAAATACTTGAATCACAAAAATCAGAAGCCAATAATCATTTCGGAAAGTTTGTAGAAAAAAATTACGTCGATTGGTTCGATGGCGACGGACCGGTAATGTCCCATACCCTCTTTAAAGAATGGATACAGCCAGAAATTAAAGACACACCAACTCTTTTGGTCGTGGTCGACAATCTTCGTTATGACCAATGGTATGCTTTTGAAGACACCGTTGGTTCTTTTTACAAAAAGACCAAGGAAAATTCGTATTTCAGTATTTTGCCTACAGCTACTCAGTACGCACGTAATGCGATATTCTCAGGACTTACGCCCTTGGATATGGAAAAAAAATATCCCGACTGGTGGAAAAATGATACCGATGAAGGTGGGAAAAATATGTTCGAAGATAAATTTCTAGACGCACAGATCAAACGATTAGGGCTTGACCTAAAATGGGAGTACCATAAAATAAGTAGTTTAAAACAAGGGAAACACCTGTCAAACAATTTCAGGTCGCAAAAGGACAATGACCTGACCGTTATTGTCTATAATTTTGTGGATATGCTCTCTCATTCCAAAACCGAAATGGAGGTTATCAAAGAATTGGCCAGTAACGATAAGGCTTACCGTTCATTGACGCAGAGCTGGTTTAAAAATTCCCCGCTACTTGAAATCATTCAACAGGCCCAGCAAATGGGGATGCAACTCATTATAACAACGGATCATGGCACCATAAATGTAAAGCAACCTTCTAAGGTTATTGGCGATAAAGAGACCAGTTCGAATCTTCGCTATAAAACTGGCCGTAGTTTGACATATGAAAAAAAGGATGTATTGGCCGCTCAAGACCCTGCTCAGATTTATTTACCGCGTATCAACATGAGTAGTTCGTTTATTTTCGCCAAGAACGATTTGTTCTTTGCCTACCCGAATAACTACAACCATTATGTAAGCTATTATCGAAATACCTATCAGCACGGTGGGGTTTCGTTGGAAGAGATGATTATTCCGTTTGTAGTATTGTCCCCTAAGTGATTTTTTTTTATGGACGCAACATACACCGAAAATAAAATTCAAAACATTGCTAAACAACTCCTCGAGAGCTCAACTTCCAAAACTCTTTGCTTCTATGCCACAATGGGCGCTGGGAAAACCACATTGATTAAAGCTATATTAAAAGAATTGGGCGCAACCGACTCGGGAAGCAGCCCCACTTTCGGTATCGTAAACGAATATCACACTTTCGAAGGAGAATTGCTCGCCTACCATTTTGATTTCTATAGATTAGAAGATGAAACCGAAGCCCTAGATCTCGGTTTGGAAGATTACCTAAATCAAAATGTTTGGACTTTTATCGAGTGGCCCGAAAAAATATGTTCTTTTCTTCCACAGGATACTACCGACATTCATATAGAAATACTTGATCAAAGAACAAGGAGAATTACTATTTCTTGATAGTATATACTGAGGTCATCTTGAGTTTTTGATATTCTTGAATTTTTTGATTGCTATGACGATAATAAAAGCAAGGAAATTGAACCCTTTCCAGCTTGTTGCCGTAGTATCGAATCTGTTGAGCACGGATCGGAAGCTGTCCATCCATGCGAAGGTCCTTTCCACCGAGTACCTTTCTTGATAGAGCTTTTCGTCAAAGGGCTCGTCCCTGTCGACATCCCCTTTCCTTTTTTTGTACGGCACGTTAGGGATCACGCCCCTTTTGGTACATGCCGACCTGAACCCGTCCGAGTCGAAACCCGCATCCCCGTTTATGAACAGCCCCTCGGTGGCTATCCCCGCCCCTTCGAGCGTTGTGAAGACCTCCTCGGCGTGTACCTCTATTTCGTAAAGGTCGTTGTGGTTTCCACAAACCGGCTCGGACATGGCCAGTGGCAGTCCCTGTCTGTCCGTAAGGTAGAGAGCGTTGGTGGTCTTGCGCTTCTTCCTTCCCTGATATTCTACTTGTTCGCCCCCTCTTATGGCCGTGGTATGGCTACCATCAAAATCACCGCTCGAAAGGTCGATCTTTGCCCTGTTCCTTGAGAGGAACTGCTCCCAACAATCCTTCCATGACCCTTTCTTGCACCATTTGCGATAATGTCCGAAGACAGTTTTGTAATGTAGGGGCTCACCGCTGAAAAGCTCGCCTACGGGCAGCATGTGCCATTGAACTCCCGTCTTGAGCTTATACAGGATCGCATTGACTATCTCCGCAATTGGCACCATGGAGGAGGGGCCGCGGCACGGTTTGGAAAGGTAAGGGACTATTTCTTCCATTATATTATCTTTGTCGAGTACATAGTACATTGGGTTGTGGACTTCCGTTTAGCGACACAAATGTCCGCAACCCTTTCTTTCGATCCAAAT
>RCND010000310.1_pt1 | contig 40767 bp, 41 predicted proteins | sample 2041351 | NCBI WGS metagenome assembly RCND01 (sample SAMN09708230, study PRJNA481090) | Marine sediment metagenome, whole genome shotgun sequencing project. | biome: marine sediment; feature: ocean; material: sediment; isolation source: Sewage treatment plant 12B marine sediment (STP12B) ... | reverse complement strand
CTGAGCATGAGCAATTGCCTCGACGGTCTGCGGCATGACACCGTCGTTTGCGGCAACCACGATGATGGCGATGTCGGTCACGTTGGCGCCGCGAGCACGCAAGGCGGTGAATGCCTCGTGGCCGGGCGTGTCGAGGAAGGTGATCTTGCTGTCGTTGCGATCGACCTGATAGGCACCGATGTGTTGGGTGATACCACCGGCTTCACCTGCAATGACATTCGTCTCGCGGATAGTGTCGAGCAGTTGTGTCTTGCCGTGATCGACGTGACCCATGACGGTGACGACTGGTGGTCGCAGCTTGAGGCTCGCCGGATCATCTTCGTACTCGATGAGATGGCGCTCTAGAGTTACATCCTCTTCGGCTTCTTCCTTCTCGTCTACGAGTACCTCGTAGCCAAAGATCTTGCCAAGCGCTTCAAGCGCATGCTGCGGGATTGTTCCCCCGCCTGGAACCATTTCGCCCATGCCCATGAGCTCTTTGACGACGTTGCTGGTCCGCTCGCCGATCTCCGTGGCGAAGTCGGCCACCGTGATGCCGGCGGTGACGGCGATGATCTTTTCGTCGTCGGCGCCGCCGGGTGCATCTTCCTCTTCCGCTACTGGAGCCGTTGCGGCTGCTGGGGCAGCACTCGGGGTCGGTGCGGGGGCAGCCGCGGCTGCTGGGGCAGGCGGGGTTGCGGGGGCAGCCGTCGGGGTCGGGGCGGGAGCGGGCTCCGGAGCCGCTGCAGGCTTCGGTTCGGGCTTGGCAGCCTGTTTTGGTTTGGGCTTGGCCTCGACCTTTGCCGCGGGCTTCTCTGCCACCGCTGGCTCAGGCTTGGACTCGGCCTTGGCGGCCGCCGCCGGCTTCTCGTATGACTTCTCTACAAGCTTGGCATCGGCCTCATCCAGACCGGAGGAGGCGGTTTTGACCGCTAGACCCAGTTCGCGGGCGCGCTCAAGCACGTCCTTGGACTCCAATCCAAGCTCGCGTGCCAACTCGTAAACGCGCTTCTTAGCCAACTGTCACCTCCGGGATACCCATTGTGGCAGGCGGTCAGACCGCCGGATCTTCCTCACCTGCGGGGGTATCCGCCTCGTCATCTTCGGATATTTCTTCTTCTACAGACTCTGCCTCTTCGACATCTTCAACCGTTTCGGCTGCAACCGCTTCGGCTGCACCGTCAACGACAGCTTCTGTCTCAATCTCAGTCTCTTCGGTGGCTGCAACGGCCTCTTCCGCTTCCTCAGCCAATTCCTCGGCCAATTCCTCAGCCTCTTCGGCGACTACCTCAGTTGCTTCGTCGGCAACCTCAGCGACCGCCGCGGCGGTCTCAACCTCGGGCTCGGCTTCTACGGCAAGACCCGTGTCTTCGTCGATCTCAAGACCGAGGTCTTGACTCTCGGAACGAATGTCAATCTTGTATCCGGTCAGGCGAGCTGCCAAACGAGCGTTCTGCCCTTCCTTGCCAATCGCCAGCGACAACTGATGATCGGGAACGATTACGGTCGCAATCTTGTCGTCTTCATTGAGACGAACATCTTTTACGCGCGCCGGGCTGAGCGCCTCAGAGATGAAGGCACGGGTGTCATCCCGCCATTCGACAATGTCGACCTTCTCTCCACGCAACTCGTTGACAACCTGACGCACTCGTGAGCCACGAGCACCAACACAGGCGCCAACCGGATCAACGTTGGGGTCATGAGACAGCACGGCGATCTTGGTGCGATGCCCTGGCTCGCGGGCGATGGCCTTGATCTCGACATCACCGTCGACCAGCTCAGGAACCTCAAGCTCAAACAAAGAACGGATGAACTCGGGATGGCTCCGTGACACAACGATCTGCGGGCCCTTGCCCTCGCCACGAACCTCGAGGATGTATGCCTTGATCCGATTGCCTCGCTCGAGCCGCTCATAGGGAATCCGCTCGGAGCCCGGCATTATCGCTTCGGCATTGCCCAAATCGAGCATGGCGTAGCGGTGATCGGAGCTCTGCACTATTCCAGTTACGAGATCGCCCTCGCGACCGTCGTACAAGTCAAAGACCTGCTCCCGCTTGGCGTCGCGGAGACGCTGGGTGATGACCTGTTTCGCTGTCTGCACCGCAATGCGACCAAAGTCGCTAGGCGTGTCCACCCATTCGCGGACAACATTTCCTTCTTCATCGAGTTCTTGGCCGTAGACGGTGATCTCACCGCTATCGACGTCGATGGTGACGCGAGCCTCCTCGGCAGCGCCCGGTGTCCGCTTGTAAGCCGAAACAAACGCATTTGCGAGCGCATCCAGGATGGTCTCGATAGGAACGCCCTTCTCGCGCGCGACCCCTTCGAGCGCATCGAGCATAAGGTTGAAATCCATTGCCGTTCCTCTCCTCACCGTTTTCCCGGTTTAGAAGCTTTCTCCCACTCAAACACCGTACGAGCCGATACGACATCACCGTAGGCGATCTGCCGCTCATCTCCATCTACTTCCAGCACAAACCCGTCATCATCCGCACGTGCCAGTAAGCCGCGGTGGCTGTGATCGCCCGCCACAGGTACTCGACTCTTGACCTTCACGTTCCTGCCGACCGACTTTTCGAAGTGACGCGGTCTGCGCAGCTTGCGCTCAAGCCCAGGAGAGGAGATCTCGAGGGTGTACGACCCCGCAACAGGGTCCTGTTCATCAAACAACCTCGATAGCCGGCGCGACAGCTCAGCGAGCTTATCGACACCAACGCCATCAGTGGCATCCAGAGTGACTCGCACAACGACGCCAGGCTCTTTGCCGACGATCTCAAGATCGTCCAGTTCGATGCCTTCGGCCGCGACGTATGGCTCGACAACGGCCCATAGCCGCTCGATCTTGCCGGTCACCCTTCTCCTCCTAAACACATGCACACAAAATGAGGCGGGCACAGGCCCACCTCAAGAGAAATTTTCTCCGTTGGACCAAAGATGATAGCACCACGCTCAGGTTGCTCCACCTGGCGCCCGCGGCCTCTTTGCTGCTTGGGTCGGGTTGAGTTAGGTCCGCTCAGATTCAACAAGAGAGACGACCCTTGCCACCACGTCGGCGACGACAACCGTCTCGGTTTCGGCACCGGCGCGGGCATTGAGCTCAACGACTCCGTCCCCAAGACCGCGTGGCCCAACGGTGACGCGGTATGGGATACCGACGAGTTCAGCGTCGTTGAACTTGACCCCAGGGCGTTCCTTGCGATCGTCGATGATCACATCGATCCCGGCATCTTTCAGGTCTTCATAGATGTGATCGGCCGCGGCAACCGTTTCGTCATCGAGCTTCAGAACGGTAACGACGACCTCGTAAGGCGCAATTGCCACCGGCCAAACAATGCCCTTGTCGTCGTGGTGAGTCTCGACAACTGCGGCGAGGTTTCGCTCCAGCCCGATACCGTAGGAACCCATGTAGACCGGCCGACTCTTGCCGTTCTCGTCGAGCACCATCGCCCCAAGAGGTTCGGAATACTTCGTGCCGAGCTTGAAGATGTGACCACACTCGATGGCGCGAAAGACGTCAATGGGCGCACCGCATTCAATGCACGGTTCCCCCGCATTGACTTCGCGGAGGCTTGCCCACGACGTGACGGCGATGTCACGATCTACGGCTACGCCGCGGAGATGAAAGTCGTTGTCGTTGGCACCCGTCGTCATGTTGCTGCGACCCCGCAACGACTCGTCGGCGATGATATTCACATCCGAGACTCCCACTGCGCCAAGGCTCCCAGCATCGGCGCCGAGCAATTCCTTGATCTCCTCAGGGTGCGCAGGGCGGAATTCAATGGCACCCGTGTGGTCCTGCAGTTTCTGTTCCTGGAGGGCATGGTCTCCCCGCAGCAGAACCAGAGCGGCTTGGCCGTCGAGCACGTACACCAATGTTTTCACTTGGCGGTCAGCGGCTGCTCCACCCTCGAAGGTGACGAGATCATTGATGGTACGGACGCCTGGCGTAGCGAACTTCTCAGGGGTCGCGGGGCCAGCATCGTCCGCTGCCGCAGGAACTCGAGTGTCAGCGCGCTCGACATTGGCGGCGTAGTCGCAGTTCGGACAATGTGCCACGAGATCCTCACCCGCGGTAGATCGGACCATGAATTCGACAGAGCCACTCCCGCCCATGGCACCCGATGAAGCTTCGACAGGCACCGCATCAAGGCCGATACGTTCGAAGATCCTCTTGTACGCCGCATAATGGGCGTCAAAGGCTTCATCCAAACCGGCTTGATCGATGTCGAAAGTGTATGAATCCTTCATTGTGAACTCACGCACCCGCAGCAACCCCGACTTAGGACGTGGCTCATCGCGGAACTTCGAGTGAATCTGATACCAAATCTGTGGAAGCTGTTTGTACGACGTGAGCTCGGTGGCGATCGTGGTGAAGATCTCCTCGTGGGTCATCCCGAGAACTATCTCGCCAGACTTTCTGTCGAGGAGCCGGAACATCTCGTCGCCCATGATGTCGAGACGCCCGGACTTCCTCCATATCTCGGCGGGATGCAGCGAAGGGAAGAGGAACTCTTGGCCACCGATGGAGTCCATCTCTTCCTCAATGATCTTGCGGATCTTGCGCCGCGACCGATAGGCCAATGGCAAGAGGGTGTAGACGCCAGCCATCAGCTGGCGGATGAATGCTGCCCTAATGAGCAGCTTGTGGCTCACGGCCTCCGCATCGGTTGGGTCGTCGCGAAGAGTTGGAATGAATGCTTTTGACCAGCGCACTTGTGCTCCGGGGATCGATTGAGAGTGGCTGAGATTAGCGTGCCCATTCCTAATCGCTATCGAGTGACCACCGTGTAGCCGGAGACGGTTGACAAGCTGCTCTCAATTGAGACGACGTGTCGTCCGGTAGCGGCGGCAACCATTTCGATAGATGCGTTGCTGCCGATGAAACCAGACCGGTCGACATCCTCGGCAACGATCGTCCCGCCGGGGCCGTAGACCCGCAGCTCGGTTCGTGCAGCTGATTCGACGTTAATCGTCGCCAAGTCACCCTCGTCGAGGTCCAAGTAGAAGAAGTCGCGGTCGCCACCAACGTCAAAGATCCCTGCCAACGATCCCACCCTGGGGAGCGTCTGTCCGTGATCGGGATCGGGATACAGGATGATGGGAAGAGAGCTCTCCAGAGTTCCCTCAGCCGCCTGCGGGGCATCGGCAACCACCAGAACCGGAAATGCAAACAGCGGCACAAAATCAATCTCGGCCTCGCCGGCAACAATCTCAGTCCCATCAATCGTCGTTGCCGATAGACCGACGTCACCACCCGGCCAGTCGACGTTGACGTCGGCATCATGGCGGAACCAGCCGAAGAACAGTTGCTGATCCCACTCCCCCTCCAAGGCGACATCATTGGAGCGACGCGCCCCGCTATGGGGAATTCGCCGCGGCTCCAAACCGCGGACCTGCGAGCTAACCAGGAGTTCATCGACCTGACGAAGGACGTCATCTATGGAGATCGAAGTCAGTGTGGCGGTGCTGCCAAATGTACTGATCCCAACCAACCGTCCGTATCGATCGACAACGGCACCGCCGCTCTGTCCTCCAATCGCCGGTGCCTCAATGGTTAGCCAACTGACCCCGGTGAATTCCCAGTCGCTCACGCCCAGCAGCTCACCGGAATCAATGGTCGGCTCGGGTGTGAACTCTGTCGGAGCCGGGTAGCCGACTACCCAAAGATCATCCTCGGCTGCCACGTCGGCCGTGGTCCCCACTGAGATCGGCGGCGGCTTCCTGCTGAGCCTGCTGATGTCGACAACGGCAAGATCAACAAATGGGTCGACCGCGACCACTCTCCCCTGGAAGGTCGCTCCGTTGAGAAACACCAGCGAAACCGTCGTGTCCGGCCATACAACATGTGCGTTGGTGACAAGATAATCCTCGCTGATAACCACGCCGCTTCCCGTCCCTTGCTGAGAGAGCACAAAGCCAACGGAAGGAGCAACGCTGTCGAGAATTCCTTCGACAGATAGCGGTATCAACGCCTCGATAGGGGGGATCGAAGTGCTTGTGGTCGTCAATTCTGGCTGGCTAACCGGCGGCGTAGTCGTCGTAGCTGCGGCGAACTGCGTCGTCGTGGTTTGCTGTGATGGGTTGGCGACCACGAGCGGAAGTAACAAGATGGCTGTTGTCGAGACAGCTATGGCTAGACCGAGACGAACCCGGCCCCAACCTCCGTCGGAGTCTGCGGTCACTCGTTCGCCACGTCGGCAACGGCGGCACGCCGCTCAACAGCACGGTTGGCATCGCCACGCAAAGAGCGCAGCTCCAGAGCTTCCTCCTCGGCCAAATCAGCTGCACTGACGTCGGCGGCAGCCAACCTCGCGTCAACACCCTCCTCGGCAAGACGGCGGGCCTCGTCGACAAGCGCACCAACCATCTCATCTTCCTTGACGACGCGCACGACCTGCCCCTTGATGAACAGGTGGCCCTTGCCGCGGCCTGCGGCGATACCGATGTCAGCCTCCCGCGCTTCACCAGGACCATTGACGACACATCCCATGACGGCCACCTGAATCGGAAGACCCTCAGCCTCTAGAGCGGCTTCCGCTTCCCGCACCACCTCGATCACATCGACCTCGGCCCGTCCGCATGAGGGACAAGCTATTAGATCGAGGCTCTTGCGTTCTCGGAGACCGAGGTATTCCAGAAGCTTTCGGCCGGCCTTGGCCTCTTCGACGGGGTCCGCGGTCAACGAGAACCTGATGGTGTCGCCAATACCCTCGAGCAACAGGGTGGCAATGCCGGCCACCGATTTGATCAGGCCACCCGGCGGCGGCCCAGCTTCCGTGACACCCAAATGAAGCGGATACTCAATGCGCTCGGCAAGCAGACGATACGACTCGACCATCGACGGCACGTGCGAATGCTTCACAGAGATCTTGATATCGTTGAATCCAACGTCTTCGAGATACCTGATCTCATGCAACGCCGAGTCGACAAGAGCTTCTGGAACCGGTGCGCCGTATTTGGCAAGCAGGTCCTTGTCGAGAGATCCAGCGTTGACTCCGACTCGAATAGGGATGCCAGCATCCCCGGCGGCCTTGGCCACAGCCTTGATGTGTTCTTCCTTGCGGATGTTGCCGGGGTTGAGCCGGAGCCCGGCAACCCCCGCCTCAATCGATGCCAAGGCGAGGCGGTACTGAAAGTGAATGTCGGCAATGATCGGAACCGGAGAGCGAGGCACGATCTCGGCTAGACCTTGTGCCGCTGCAACGTCGTTGCAAGTGATCCGCACGATGTCGGCACCTGCCCCCGACAGGGCATATACCTGGGCGAGTGTCCCGTCGACATCAGCGGTCTTGGTGGTCGTCATCGACTGAACGGTGATAGGGCTATCCCCGCCAACCGGTACTGGACCGACGTGGAGCTGGCGCGAAGCGCGGCGTTTGATGGTCATGATCTGCTCATGGTATTCGATCGGTAGCGTCAGCGGGCCACTGGCAAGGGGTCGACAATATCGAAGTAGATGCCGAGAACACCGATCGCCACGATGAAGATGAACACGGCGGCTGCGATCGGTAGCAGGCGACGCACATCTGCCTCCCGACCCCTGATTTTTTCGTACAGGGCCACAGCAAAGTGCCCGCCATCGAGCGGATACAGCGGAATCAAGTTGAGGGTCCCAACAAATACATTGACGTAGGCCATTAGGAACAGGGCAAATTCAAGACCGGTGGCGACCCGCACCAGACCGATGACGCTGACTGGCCGGGCTTCTTGAAGGACTGCCGCGTCCTGACCGAACGCTGCACCAACGAGCTTCGGGGTCTGCCGCACCATCTCAAAGAGGCCCTGTACGGACAAGACAAATGTCTCGCCGATAAGCCCGAAGGCGGTGGTCACACCCTTGATCGGTCCGATATCAATCTCTTCACCGGCAGGGCCGACGCCAAGGAACCCGATCGTCTCACCGTCGAGCTGCCTTTCTGCGAATACGACCTCAGTGGTGACGATCTCACCATCCCGTTCGTATTGCACCTCGGCTAGTTCTGCAGGCCTGGCATGGGCCAGCTCGACAAACTGATCCCACGTCTGGATCTCGATGCCGTCGACTGCAACCAGCCGATCGCCCTGCTGGATCCCGATTACGAGCGCCGGTGTCGCCACGACATTGTCGTTGGTCTCGACTGTGACCTCGGTACCGCCGCTGTCGACAACCACCGTGACCAGCTGGTTGGGTGCCTTGTTCGTGGTAGTCGCCAGGTCAGCGAGGGGAACACCGTCGACAGAAACAACGGAGTCGCCGTCTTCGAGAACAAGCGAGACCGGCTCAGCGGCCCCGCTGGTTGTTATCAGCACCTCTGATGCCGAATCGACCGAAGTGGATGGTTCAAAGGAGTTCCAGGTCACCGCCACGATGAAGAACAGAATGAACGCCATGACGAAATGACTGAAGATGCCGGCGAGCACAACAATCGCCTTCTGCCAGAAGGGTTTGCCGCGATAGGTGCGGTGCTCTTCTTCGGGGGCGACTTCCTCGAAAGGGTTCATCCCCACAATGCGGACATACCCGCCCAGCGGGATCGCTTTGACGCCATACTCAGTCTCGCCACGGGTCATGGACCAAAGGCGGGGGCCAAACCCAAAGAATGCCTCAGTTGCCTTCATATCGAAGAACTTGGCCATGACAAAGTGGCCAGCCTCGTGAATGACCACCATCAGCAGCATGCCAACGATTACGACTATCGGTCCCATTGATCCTGTCCTGTTTGTACTGGTCGTCCCACGCTACCCAGCTCTGATGTTTACTTCGACGTGTGCGGCGGCAACCTTGCGCGCCTCTTCGTCGATGGCGATGACATCTGCAACGGTGACCAAATCGACGACCGGTAGGTGCGACAGTGTCTTCTCCACAATATCGGCAATGGCGAGAAACGGAATTCGGCCTTGAAGGAACGCCGCCACCGCTATCTCATCTGCAGCGTTGAGCACCGCCGGAGCTGACCGTCCGGTCTTTCCTGCCCAATAGCCAAGGTCAAGACACGGGAAGACCTTGCGGTCCGGCTTCTCAAAAACGAGTGGGGCTGCAGTCAGGTCAAATGGCTCGAGATGCGCCGCCACCCGCTCCGGATAGGTGATTGCATATTGAATCGGCACCCGCATATCCGGGTCACCAAGTTCAGCCTTCAACGTGCCATCAACAAACTCGACCAACGAGTGGACAATGCTCTGTGGGTGGACCACAACGTCTATCTGGTCGTACCCAATGCCATACAGGTAGTGGGCCTCGATGACTTCGAAGGCCTTGTTCATGAGCGTCGCCGAGTCGATTGAGATGCGGGGACCCATTGACCACGTGGGATGCGCCAATGCCTGCTCTACTGTGACCTGGTCAAGAAACTCAGTGGTCTTGCCGCGAAAAGGTCCACCGGACGCAGTCAGGATCAGTTTCCCAATGGATTCGGCGGTCTCCCCAACCAAGCATTGCCACAGCGCCGAATGCTCGCTGTCTACCGGAATGATCTCACCAGGGCCGGAGGTGGCGGCCGCCACAACAACCGGGCCGCCTGCAATCAAAGTCTCCTTGTTAGCGAGAGCTACACGATTGCCCGCATCAAGAGCGGCGACGGTCGGGGCCAGACCAGCGGCACCAACGATGCCGTTAACAGCAATCGTCCCTGGAGTTGCTGCCATCTCAAGGAGCGCCTCTTGGCCAAAGGCAACACGTCCTCCGAGTAGCGAACTGAGCATTTCGACTTCGGCGGGAGTTGGCGCAACCGCAACGACTCGGGCGTCGGGCACACGCTGTGCCACCTCGAGGAGTTCCTGCGAGCCGCGGTAGGCGGCGATACCTGTGATTGGGTTCCCGAGCCGGTCGGCTACGTCCAGAGCCTGCTGACCAATCGAGCCTGTTACACCGAGGATCGATAGGGGCTTCAGTTGAGTAGCCCCATCCACGAGTACGCGATCCAGAGAGCGGGGATGGTGAGGACCATCGCATCGATCCTGTCGAGCACGCCGCCGTGGCCGGGCAGGATGTAGCCCATGTCCTTGACCCCTAGCGCCCGTTTCAGCACCGAAACCGCAAGATCACCGAGTGGGCTGATAAGGGCGACGACGGCACCGATCAGCAGTCCATCCGCGATCTCAAACGGTTCTGCCCAGGCGAATGCGGCGCCTACTGCGATGGCGACGATGACCCCGGCGATGTAGCCCTCGATCGTCTTCTTTGGCGAGACGACCGGCGCCAGCTGTCGGCGCCCAATGCGACGTCCGATGAAGTACTGGCCCACGTCCATCGCCGCAACCGTTACAACCAGACCGAGCACGAGCCACACGTAGTCATCGGACTTCAGGAAGTCGAAAACGAATGCACCTAGGCCGCCGATCCAGGCAGTTACCAAGATGGTCAGAGTGGCGTTCTCGAGAGCGGAACGCCGACCGGGAACGGTTGCATAGAACAAGAAGACTGCGATCACGGTCAGCAGTATGGCGATAGGTACGGCGACCGGCCCCGACACCCAGGTCCCCAGCAGGGCTCCGGCGATACCCACAAATCCAAAGATTGACAGGGGGCGATACCCACCACGGATGAGAGCAGCGAACAGCTCCCCTGCCGAGATACCAAGGACCACAAACACCAACGCACCGATCGCATAAGGCGACAGCAGTGAGGCTGCAAAAAGGGCCACGAGACCGACCGCGGTCAGGACTCGCATGGGTAGATCGGACGGCGTCGGAGGCTCGATGACATCGGTTGTTTCGGGGCCGCCCTCAGCCGAAACAACGTCTTCGAGGCCAACCAGACCGCTCTCCAGACCGGGAATCCCTGCCGACACCGCGATCGGGGCAGTGTGCTCCTCCTCGGCCCTAGCTACTGCTTCAGCAAGGCCGGCATACTCTCGGGTTGTTGCCTGCAGATAGTCCTCGCTGGTGAAAGAATCGAAATCGGCGATATCGGCATCGGCATCGATCTCTGACGGATCGCCCCAGAGTTCTGTGAACGATGCTTGATCAGCGGCTCCCTGCGCGCCGGTGGGTGTGGTGCCGGGTTCGTCTCCATCATCAATCTCCGCAAGCCACGGTTCGGGGTCGACCGCGGGCTCGTCGGTCGGTTTGGGAGCCAACTCCTCGACGACTTCGGGTTGTGGAGTCTCGGCCGGTTCGGGAGCCGGCTCCGCGACAGGTTCCGCATGCTCTTCGCCGGACTGGATCGCGGGCAAGATTCCGAGCGCTTCGGGATCAGAAACCCCCTCGAGCTGGGGAATTGGGTCCTCTGTGGCAACAGCGACGTGCTCGAACAACTCTTCGGGTGTATCAGCTAGTTCCGGCTTGCTCTTGCCGAAGACCCGACCCAACCAGCCGGATTTCTCGGTACCAGCTGCTGTCTGGCGCGACTCGGATTTGGATTCGGTTTCGCCAACCCAATCACGAAACTCGTCCTCAGGAGAGTCTTCCCCGGAAGGCGAGGCATCCTCAGAAGAGGAGGCATCCTCAGTAGAAGATGGGTCCGTAGGACGCCCGTCACCCTTATCAGATGCGGTTATGTCGTCCTCATCCTCACGACGAGCCACGCTTTCTCCTTCGGTCCCACCGAGCAGTCAAGGTCTTCGGACCGTGCTGGACAATGCCAATCCCGACTCGTCGGCCGTCTTCTGACCGAATCACGGTCCGATCGGACGAGCCTACACGGCATTTGTCGAGCACCCTCCTTCAGACCTCCATCAACTCTTCTTCCTTATTTGCCAACAAATCATCGATCTTGTGGACGTGTCTGTCGGTCATCTCCTGGAGGGTCTTTTCGGCCCGCCGCACGTCGTCTTCCGAGACATCGCCTTCGAGAGACTCGATGTCGTCCTTGATATGCCTCCGCACGTTGCGAACAGCAACACGTCCATCTTCGGCAAGATGGCGGACCATTCGGATCAGCTCTTTGCGGCGTTCTTCAGTCAGTTGCGGGAACGCGAGACGGATGACGTTGCCATCGTTGGAGGGGTTGAGCCCCAGATCGGCGGTCATGATCGCCTTCTCAATGGCCTGGATTGACGACTTGTCGTATGGCTGGACCACCAGCATGCGCGCCTCAGGGACACTGAAGCCCGCTATCTGCTGCAGGGGCGTTTGCGTGCCGTAGTAATCGACAACGATCCGGTGCAGCAGACCAGGGTTGGCTCGGCCGGTCCGCACCGTGCCAAACTCATCGATGGTATGCGAGATCGCTTGGTCCATCTTGCCTTTTGCTTCTACCAACAGCTCGTCGATCACAGCACCACCTCAGTGAACTCGGGTTCCGATCGATTCTCCACGGACAGCCGATGAGATGTTCCCCGGCTTCGCGAGATTGAACACCCGAATCGGAATGTCGTTTTCCATGCACATCGTAATGGCAGTCGAGTCCATGACCCGCAGTTGCTGCGAAAGGACCTCCATGTAGGTCAGCGTTTCGAGCAGGATTGCGTCAGGATTTGTAACCGGGTCGGAGTCGTAAACCCCGTCAACCTTGGTGCCCTTGAGTACGACCTCAGCTCCCACCTCAGCGGCACGTAGAGCCGCAGTCGTGTCTGTTGTGAAGAACGGGTTTCCGGTACCAGCCGCAAAGATGACGACACGGCCCTTTTCGAGATGACGAATCGCCCGCAACCGAATGTAGGGCTCGGCAACCTCTTGGATATTGAGAGCGGTTTGCACCCTGGTCGGGGCGCCGGCTCGCTCCAAGGAGTCGCGCAGCGCAAGAGCATTGATGACGGTTGCCAACATGCCCATGTAGTCGGCGTTCGCCCTGTCCATGCCTTTCGCCGCCGAGCTAAGACCACGGAATATGTTCCCGCCGCCAACGACGATCGCTATCTGATAACCCTCGTCACGAACTTGGGCGATCTCGGTAGCTACCCGGTCGACGATGTGCGGATCGATTCCGTATTTGAGTTCCTGATCGGCGAACGCTTCTCCGGAGAGTTTGAGGACTACTCGTCTACCCATGACGGCTACTCAGCCGTTTCGCCGACCTGAAGACGCGAGAACCTGTTGACGGAGATGTTCTCTCCGAGCGATGAAGCTAGTCCCTTCACCATGTCGCCAACAGTCCCGTCGAACTTCTCGGTCCGAACGAAAACCTGGTCGTTGAGAACGTTGTCCTTGTAGAAGGAGTTGATCCGCCCTTCGACAATACGCTCGACGATGTTGTCGGGCTTGCCTTCGTTACGGGCCTGCGCCGCGATCAGCTCTCGCTCCTTGTCAAGGATGTCGGCGGGAACCTCTTCCCGACTGACCCAGCCTGGTTGGGAGGCGGCGACGTGCATGGCAATGTCGTTGGCGGCTTCCTGGAAGCCTTCCGTCTTGGCGACGAAGTCGGTTTCGCAAGAGAGCTCAACCATTACGCCGATTACCGGTCGACCCGACTGCTGATGCATGTACGACCCGATGATGCCTTGAGTCTGGGCACGATCGGTACGCTTCGAAGCTGCGGCAAGACCACGCTCGCGCAACAGGTCCTTCATCAGTGTCTTGCAGGGCTCGCTTTGCGTCCATCATGCCGGTGCCGGTGGCCGTGCGCAGTGTCTGCACGTCCTTGGCTGTGATGTTGGCCATTGGTCATTGCTCCTTGGATGCTTTTGCTTCGGCCACCGGAGCGGCTTTCGCCTGCTTTTTGGGGGCTTCTTTGTCCTTCTTGGCGGCCTGGAACAATTCGCGTCCCTTGTTGGCCGCTTCTGCCATCGAATTCGCAAGCAGGTAGGCGGCGCGGATCGCATCGTCGTTGCCAGGGATAACCAAGTCGATCAGGTCGGGGTCACAGTTGGTGTCGACAAGAGCGATGATCGGGATCTTGAGACGAGCAGCCTCAGCCACAGCAATGTGCTCTTCGTTGATGTCGATCATGAACACAACCTCGGGGGTCTTGTGCATATCGCGGACGCCACCGAGCGTTGCCTGGAGTTTTGCCATCTCCCGGCGGAGACGGAGGCGCTCTTTCTTGGGCAGAGCTTCCATCTCGCCGGAGCTGTCCATGCGTTCGAGTTCCCGCATGTACATGATGCGGCGATGAATAGTTTGGAAATTGGTGAGCATGCCGCCAAGCCAACGATGGTTGACGTAAGGCATGTCGCAAGCTTCGGCCGCCCTTTGGACCGCATCTTGGGCTTGCTTTTTGGTCCCAACAAACAGAATCGTTCCACCTTTGGTGGTCAATTCCTCGACCAGTTGGTAGGCACGTTCCGCTTGGGAGACGGTCATACGTAGGTCAACGATATGGATACCGTTGCGTTCGGTGAAGATGTACGGGCGCATCTTCGGGTTCCAGCGTCGGGTTTGGTGTCCGAAATGGACGCCAGCCTCGAGCAGTTCGCGCATAGAAACTGCCATGCGATCCTCCTGTTTTGGTTCTTCCTCCGACCACCCTGTGGAAACGATTCGACGTTCCCAAGCCTCCGCGGGGCGAACCCCGACCTTCGAAGATTGCAGTGGCCGTGCTTATTAGGGCGGAGAGTGTACTCCCGCGACCCGGGTAGAGCCAGCTCGTTGTGGTGCGCCGGCCTAGGAGCTGCGGCGGGAGGGTGGCTCCATGAGACGGTTGCGAAGACTCATTACTGCTTTGGTGTGAATCTGGCAGACGCGCGATTCGGTAACGGTCAGTACTTTGCCGATTTCGGCCAGGGTAAGCCCCTCGTAGTAGTACAAGGTGACAACGAGGCGTTCCCGGTCAGAGAGACGGTTGACGGCGTCGACCAGTAGGTAGCGGGTTTCTTCTTGCTCAAACGAGCCGCTGGGGTCGGGTGCCTTCGGATCGGCAAGAAGCTCCCCCATCGTCGAGGAGTCACGCTCGCCGGGGTTGAGAAGATCATCGAGCGCCATGATGCCCAGCGTGGCGATTTCGCCGAGACGGTCCTGGAGCACTTCGGTCTCCATGTTCATATGCTCGGCAAGCTCTTCGTCGCTCGGGCTGCGCTGCATCCTGTGCTCCAGCTCGCCGAGGCTGCGCTGGATTTCCCTGGCGCGCGCCCGCACCGACCGCGGCACCCAATCGAGAGCTCGCAACTCATCGAGGATGGCTCCCTTGATCCGGTTCACCGCATAGGTCTCGAATTTGTAGCCACGTTCAGGTTCGAACTTGTCGATGGCATCGATCAGCCCAAAGGTCCCGTATGAGACGAGGTCTTGTGGATCAACGCTGCGGGGCAGGCCAGCTTTGAGCCTGCCCGCCACAAACTTGACCAGTGCCGAATAGTGAAGGATCAAACCATCACGGGCTAGTGGATCAGCGTTCTCTTTGAAGTTTCCCCAGAGGTCCTGGAGTTCGTGTTCGGCGCGTTCAAGCACGCGGGTGGCTTCTTTCGTAAGTCGACCGGAGATGCTTCCGGGAGACGGCAGTGTAAATCTGGGTGGTCGCAAGTTCAACGTGACCCAACAATTCTTGAACCGATCTTAGATCGGCCCCGCCCTCAAGTAGGTGGGTGGCGAAGGAGTGACGTAAGGCGTGAGGGAATGTTCCCAACCGTTTCTGCACGACTCTCCTGGCTCCTCTCGTATCCATGGGTCCACCACGGACGCCCACCCACAGGGCAGAGTATGCCTGATCTCCGGCAAGTTTCGGACGACCCTCGGCGACATAGGCAGAAACTGCCCGCCGCGCCTGGGTACTCACAGGCACCACCCGTGTCTTTCCCCCCTTGCCGCGCACCCGCAGCAGGTCATCGGAGCCAACATCACCCAACTGCAACGAGACGAGTTCGGACACGCGGAGCCCAGATGCATATAGCAATTCCACTATCGCTCTATCGCGGAGATCAATGGGTTCCTTGCCGACTATTCCATCGAGAAGCTCGGCCAGTCCCCGAGCTGGCAACGCTTTGGGGAGCGGGGCTGGGCGTTTTGGTTGGCGGACGCCCTCCGCTGGATTGGCCGGGACCAAGCCACGCCGAGCAGCATCGTTGAAGAAAGAACGCACCGCCGAGATCTTCCGGGCGATGGATCGACGCGAGTACTTGCGGGTAGAGAGATACGACATGTAGCGACGGACGGTGCGACGCTTCACATCGACTGCGTCAGCTCTGCCCATTCGTTCGCAGAATTCGGTGAACTGGCCCAGGTCGAGCTGATAGGCAGCAACTGTGTGTTGCGAAAGGCCTCGCTCGACTTCGATGCGGTGTACAAAGTCGGCGACAGCGTCGGCAAGGGTGAGCGTGGTCTCCATCGACCCTTCATCGTTGCCGTTCCCGTGCGCGACGTCAACGACCCACCCTTCCGGGACCTGCCAGTTGTCGCTAGACGACGACGTAGCGACCCGGGCCGTCGGCTCGGATCACACCTGCAATCTCGAGTTTGCCAAGCCGAGCCAGAGCCTCGCCGGGGCTGACCCGTGCACCTGCAAGTAGCTCATCTACGTCGTTGGTCCCCGCTGCGATCAAGTCAATAACCCGTTGATCCGGCTCGTCAAGGCGCCGCGCTGCAGGGCCGGCTACAGAGATGGGGGCGGGGCCGAGCACCAACTCGAGTGACTCGAGCAGGTCATCTGGCCCGAGTACAGGGAACGCCCCGTCCCTGATCAGTAGGTTGCAGCCTTCGGAAGACGCCCTCCCGATATCGCCGGGGACCGCAAAGACCTGTCGACCATGACGCAAGGCGGCCTCCGCCGTAATAAGCGCACCACCTTTTACGGTTGCCTCGACCACGATCACAGCTGCCGCCATGCCGCTGATGATCCGATTGCGGGGCGGAAATCGCCATCCTTCTGGCGGCGAGCCGGGTGGTGCTTCGCTGACCACCGCTCCCCCGACATTGATCAAGTCCAAGGCAAGTTGGGCATGCTCACGCGGATACATGACATCGATACCGGAACCCAGGATGGCGATGCCGATACCACCGACACCGACCGTTCCTTGGTGTGCGGCACCGTCGACACCGCGCGCGAGCCCGCTCACCACCGGCCAGCCTGCCGCCGCTATCGCTCTCCCGTAGGTTTCGGCGATGCGCCGTCCGTACGAGGTACAGCGACGCGTTCCGACCACCGCCACACACGGGCCGGCAGGCAAGTTGCCGCGAACAAACAACAGATCTGGCGCATCCTCAAGGTCTGCCAACAGATCGGGATACTCGGCATCACCCCGATAGACAACAGCAATCCCCGCCGCGCTGAGCTCCTTTCTTCTGTCGGCTGCTGGCACCGCAACGGCCCGCCGCACCCGATCAGTCGTCTTGATCGCGCCTTGTTCGAGACGCCGTAGCGTTCCCACCGGCCCGTAGTCGGCCAACAGACCCCGCACCCGGTCCGGATGGAGCCCTCCGCACGCCACCTGCAGCCGGGCGTCCTTCATCGCTGCCCCCTGTAGGCCAACGCCTCGGCAACGTGGGTGTCGAGGATTACCTCGGTCTCTTCCAGGTCGGCAATCGTTGCGGCGACCCGTCGCACCCGGTCCCAGCCACGTGCCGTCAGCGCCGAGGTTCGCATAGCATCTTCGAGCATCACGGGCACTGACTCATGCCAATGCAGGGCATCGAGTCCTTGGCGCCCGAGTCGGGCATTGCGGCATCCCCGCTCGTTCTGTCGTTTTCTTCCTGCTGCAACACGGAGAGCAACTGCCGCACTCTGCTCTCCCGGCTTACCCGCCATCTCTGCAGATTCGACCCGCGGAACACGCACGACGATGTCAAAGCGGTCAAGGAGCGGCCCAGAGAGCCGCCGCCTGTATTTGCTGACCTCCCGCTCCGAGCAACTGCATTGTCGGAGTCGGTCACCGTCATATCCGCACGGGCACGGGTTGGTAGCAGCAACCAACTGAAACTCTGTGTTGAAACGGACCGAAGCACCTTTGCGGGAGACAACCACATTGCCCTCCTCCATCGGTTGTCTCAAAGCATCGAGAAGGTGAACCGGGAACTCTCCCAACTCATCGAGAAACAGCACCCCCTTGTGGGCCAAAGCCGTTTCGCCCGGAACGGGGATGCCGGAGCCGCCACCAATCAAGGCCGCCAGCGATGCCGAATGGTGCGGAGACCGGAACGGAGCCAACGTTGGGATGGGACGGGCGGCGCCGGCGGCGGCCCAGGTCAACGCCACCTCCCCAACCTCGACACCCTGCAACCGCGGCAAGATCCCCGGCAAGGCCCGAGCCAGCATGGTCTTGCCCGCACCGGGCGGACCCTTCATCAGCATGTGATGACCGCCGGCAGCCGCTATCTCCAAAGCCCTTCGCACCAGAAGCTGGCCACGGACATCGGCCAGATCGGCCGCCACCATCGTCTCGGCGGGCAACTCCGGAATCGCCGCACCACCCGAGTCACCCAGTGCAACAGCGACCGCTTCCTCCAACGACCGCACCGCACTCACCGGTGTCTCGCCGAGAGTCAACGCCTCGGCGGCCGAATCAGGCGGAAGCAGACATCGGAGTCCGGTCTCGCCTGCCACCATCGCCGCCCCCAGGCCCCCACGAACCGAACGGACCGAACCATTCAGCGACAACTCACCCAACGCAACCACAGCCTGCGCCGCCGCCGGAATCGCTTTCGACGCCACCAGAACTCCCAAGGCAATCGGCAGGTCATACGCCGACCCGCCCTTGGGCACATCAGCAGGGGCAAGGTTCACGATTACCCGCCGACCCGGAAACGTGAACCCAGACGCCTGGATAGCGGCGCGAACCCGTTCTTTGGCCTCACGGACCGCCGCATCAGGCAGACCGACAATGTGGAAGGCAGGCTTGCCACCACCGACAAATACCTCGGCATTCACCAGACGTGGTTCGGCTCCAACAAGGACAACAGAAGTAATACAAGAAAGCATGACCCCAAGGTATGGGTCAGCTGTGACAAGACCTGAGACGGCCCGACCGCAAGCCCTCTAGGACACCGGGTTGTAGTCGAAAGTCGCCTTGACCACACCATGATCAGACAGGTGAATGTCTTCGTCCTTGTCTTCAAGATGGTCGTTGAACACCCTCATCTCGTTGAACGACCACACCCGATTGTCGGAGTAATCGTAGAAATGCTGAGACACCAACACATGGTCAAGCGACTCACGGATTCCCTCGAATATGTAGGTGTAGTAGACGTCGCGCAGACTGCGGTATTCCTGCATGGTGGCTGCCAGATAGAGTCCGTTTGAGGACCGGCTCCCCAGCCCCGACGCCGCAAACAGCCGGTACTTGGGCCGATCGGACAAAATGTTGACGGTGTTGGAAAGTTGACCATCGTTGACATCACCCATCACGACCACTGGGACCGCAGTCGACGACATTGCTGAGTTGATCACCATCCGCAGCGCGGCAGCCTCCGCCGTTCTCCGGATCGTTGACAGGGCAGCACCAAGCGCCCTTCTATCGGCAGCCGTCAGCCCGGGCCGACCTCGATCCTGAGAATCAAGACGAGTCGGCAACTTTGACTTGAGGTGAGCAGCGAAGGCCACGATGGCGGGAGCATCGGCCACTCCCGCAAACTGTGGCTGAACCGTGACCCGCAACACCGGCCGCGAGAAGTTGTCGATCTCAACACCAATCTCGAGATCAGGGTCGTCTCCTTTCGATCCACCACGCTTCCGCAGGACGAAGTCATCAGGGAATCGGTCGACCCAGGTTGAGAACTTCCTTTGATGCGGCCTGCGGACTGCCATCGCGTTGTTGATTCGGCCCGTCAGCTCCGAGGTCACGAGGTCATACTCGTCGCCGAGACCTGCAGCCGCAAAGGCATCGGCGAGAGCGGCGGCGTCCCACAGCTCCTGGAAAGCGATCACGTCGGCGTCGACTTTGAGCAGCATCTGTGCGACCCAGGCAATCTTGGCGTCGTACTCCGCCTTTGTTAGCGGTTTGACCCCCGGATAGGTTGCGGCGCCTGCCAGCTGCAGATTGCGAAGGTTGAAGGTGGCAAAGCTGATCTGTGGTTTGGCCATGGCAATTCCCCTCAGTGGTGCTCTCGCCCGAGCCTATTCTCTCCGCAAGCGGGGTGGCCGCGGCATCATCACCGGATTTGCCGGTTCGAGCCAGCCCGAACAATATGCTCCAATCTCATCCGACACAGGGAGGACAAGTGCGGTATCGGATCGGTGTAGCTCTGCTGGTTGTGGCAACAGCTGTGCCAGCATGCACCAGCAGCGACCCAGCCGTGGAAGCAACTTCGAGCACGACGGCGGCCCCCAATGTCACCGCAGCGCCCATCCCGGACGCCATCGAGGTGTACGAGGCGGTTGCTCCGGCAATCGCGTTTGTAGAAACGGATATCGGTACGGGTAGCGGGATCCTCATCGAGCGCAACATTCTGTTGACCGCCGCCCATGTGGTCTGGCCGCAACGCAACGTCCGGGTCAGCTTTCCTGGTGGTGGGTCGACGGATTCAGCCCAGGTTCTCGGCACCGATCTTCTGGCTGACCTAGCGATCGTTGACGTAAGCGGCATCTCCGACCTCCCCGATCCGGTCACCACCGCCAACGGCGAGGAACTCCCCATCGGGAGCCCGGTGTACATGGTTGGCTATCCAGCGGAGCCGGAACGCAACCCGGAGCCAACCATTTCGGAAGGGATCCTGTCGCGGATACGTGAGTGGCATTCCGAAGGCTGGACGTTCCTCCAGTCCGATGCGGCAGTCGTGGGTGGCCAGAGCGGCGGTGCACTTGTCGATGCATCCGGTCATGTCATCGGTGTCACCAACTTCCAGCTTGCCACCGAGTACGGCATCTCCGGTTCGATGCTCGACGTTGCCGACCGGATCGAAGCGATGAAGACGACCACAGTCCGCTCCGAGCTCGGTGACCGGCTCCCTCCAAGCAGTGGTGCCGACGAAACCCATACCGTGTCTATCGCCCACTTCTGGGAACAGAAGGCCTTCACCTTCGAGGTCCCGCTGTTCACCGAGGTCGAGGTCACGACCAACGGCGATGCGGATACCGCCATCGAGCTGATGACGATCGATGGCTTTCCGCTCGTATATGCCGATGAGAACACCGGTGGCGGTGAGGTGGCAACGGCCAGGACCTCGCTCCTCGGGCCTCACATTGCGCTGGTGACCACCTGGAATACCGGTGGTATCTCCGAGCTGGTAGTGGGATCAACGGAGCTCACGCTGTGGGAGGACCCTGACGACGGGCTCGTGCTGTCCAAACCGGACAAGCTCTATGGCAACATCGACTTCCCCGGCGATATCGACTGGTTCTGGATCGACCTTGGTGGTGGACAGGCGGTAACGCTCGAAGTTGATTCCGTAACCGTCGACGCCACGATCTATGTCGACTCTCAAGACAACCTCAGCGAGTTCTCACTCGCCTACGACGACGATTCTGGCGGCGGTCCGTTTGGAACAAACCCGCGCCTGCTGTTCACGGCTGAGGACTCAGGGGAATACCTGGTGATCGTCTCTGACCAGCACCGGTCGGGCCCAGGCGCCTACGTACTCACCGTCGAATAGCTGGCAGCACTACTTGCCCTCGAAGTCAGCGTCTCGATCAGCTAGGAACGCGGCGATTCCCTCGCGCAGGTCGTTCGATGCGAGGAGAACGGCCTGCGCCTGATCCTCGCTTGCAATAGCTTGCTCGAAACTCATGTCAAGGGAGCGGGACAGCCCGGTCTTGATCAAACGCTGCGCCAACGGCGCCCCTGCGGCCAGATGTCCGGCCAGCTCCGTAACCACGACCCTGAGTTCATCGGCAGCAACAACCTGGGCCACCAGCCCGATCCGCACCGCTTCAGCTGCGTCAACCATCCGCCCCGTCAACGCCAGTTCTCGAGCCCTGGCCATCCCGACCAAACGTGGCAATAGCCATGTTCCGCCAAAGTCCAAGGTGAGACCGCGCTTGACAAATACCTCCGAAAAGCAGGCCCGCTCGGTGGCGACCACGATGTCGCAGCCCAGCGCCAGGTTCATTCCTGCCCCCACTGCAACCCCATCAACAGCTGCGATCGATGGTTTGGGGAGGCGATGCAGCACCGTGGCGGCCCGTCCCAGGCGCTTCATGTACTCGCGACCAACCGCCGGGCTGCGCAGATCGTCGAGCTCTTCAAGATTGAGGTCAGCGCCTGAACAGAAGTCTTCGCCGCGACCAGTGAGCACAACTACACGTTGGCTTGATGTCGCAAAGTCATTGAGGGCGGCGGTGATTTCGTCCCAGCCATGCGCCGGCACGGCGTTCTTGCGGGTGGCCTGGTTCAAGGTAAGCCAGCGCACCGACCCGACGTCTTCTATCAGGACAAAGGATGCTGCGTTCATCGGCTACACGATACCGACCAGCTACGCTGCGCGCCGTGGGCTTCAATCCGTTTCGCAAGCAAGAGAGCACGACTGCCGATTTGGCGATCGTCATAACGTTCGTGGTCATAACCGCACTCGTGGTTCTCTGGGCCTTCTTCGGCTGATCAAATGGATTCCTCCCTCGGACCGCTCGTTGTCAACGTCATCCAGCCTTATCAAGCGCGCAAGGTCTACACCTGCCCTGGTTGCGACGGCGACATCATCGCCGGGGTCGGGCACCTCGTCGTCGTTCCAGAACATGCCCCTGACCTGCGGCGCCACTGGCACCGCGGATGCTGGTTCAAAGAGCTGCGACGAATGGGGTATTCGTCAACAGACGCGGGGCAGCCAACGAACGGTCACCCCGGCCGCTGACACAACGACACCGACGTAGTCGACTCGGTAGATCTTGCGTTGTACTGCAAGCTCTCTCACCTGTTGTTGCTTGGCCTCACCGAAGTGATAGATAGGCTCCCCCTGGCTGCCGGTACCGGTTTTCACTTCAACAGCAGTGAGCTCTCCTGCGATGGAGGCAACCAGATCGAGTTCGCCGCGGCCCACCCTGAGATTGCGCGAAATGATGGTGGCACTGCGGTCTTGCAGAAAGCGGGAAGCGATAGCTTCACCAAAGGATCCGAGACGGCGAAGCGTCAGAGAGCCGAGCTCGGCTCGAGTTCCTCGATATTGACGTCCCGGAACGTCATGACTTTGACGCTCTTGACGAACCGTGCCGGCCGGTACATGTCCCATACCCATGCGTCGTTCAACTCCAACTCGAAGTAGACCGACCCTTCGGATCGACGGGTATGCAGCTCGACTTCATTGGCCAGGTAGAAGCGGCGTTCCGTTTCGATGACATAACGGAAGAGCGGGAGCACATCGCGGTACTCCTTGTAGATCCGTAGCTCGACATCGGTTTCGTAACGTTCGAGGTCTTCCTCGCCCATTGCCTCTCCTGCATTCCTTGAAGCGGATTCGCATACTAAGCGTTCCGGGGCCGGTAGGTGGTGTCTTCTGGCCCACCCTGCCAACAATGAGTATGACCAGAACCTCTGACATACCCGCGATTGACTAGTCAGTTGTTGAACAATGTGACTTTCTGCTCGTCGACTGCCCTGTCTTCTGGGATGGAGAATCCGAAAGATTCTCCCAAGCAACCGAGCTAGGAACTCACCTTTGGTGAGTTCCTAGTTGCCGACATACCCGTGATTGACTAGTCCAGGCTTCTCCCCCGGTTGCTCAGATATGCATGCCACAACACGCGTGCGGCCACCGAACGCCAGGGTCGCCATTGCTGTGCGATCTGCTCTGCCTCCTCATAGCTGGGGATCTCGAGCAACGGAAGACTCTCAGCCATCGAGACGACCAATGCCCGATCGCCCCGCGGCCACACGTCGGGACGTGCCAGCGGAAACAGCAAGTACACGTCAGCTGTCCACGGCCCAATGCCCTTGAGCGCCGTCAACACGTTGCGCACTTCGTCATCAGCGATGGTGCCCAGGGCGTTGAGCTCAAGTGACCCGTCGATGAGCTGGGCGGCAATGCCGCGACAGTATTCAGCCTTCTGCCTGCTGAAACCGATTGTCTTCAACTCATCGTCATCAAGGTCGAGGAACGTTGCCGGTTCCACCTTGGTGATGGCGTCTACCAAATTGGCGAACGCAGCAGCGGCACTGTCAAGAGAAACCTGTTGCTCGAGGATGATCTTGACCAGGGTGGGGAAGCCTTCGTCGCGACTCCACAAAGGAGGTAGGCCGTTCGCTTCCAGAAGCCGCCCCAGCCGCGGATCCGCAGCTCCAAGTACCGCAGCGGCATTGCCAAGGACAGGCGCATCCAATCTCAGCGGCGACTCACTCAGAGTCCGCCCCAACGACCGGGGGGCCACACAACCGAAAAGGCCCGACCCACGATCCGGCTTTCGACAATGGCCCCAAAGACGCGACTATCACGGCTCGACCCCCGATTGTCACCCATCACGAAGTAACTCCCCTCGGGAATCACCTCGGGCCCAAAGTTGCCCATTCGGATTTCAGGAGCGAGATAGGGCTCAGTCAGCGGCGAGTCGTCGATGAGGATCTGGTTGTCTCTGACCGTGATCGTCTCGCCGGGAAGCCCGATCACACGTTTGATCAGATCTGACTCGGGAGTGCGCAAACCGACCGACTCCAGCAGGTTGCGTGACACCATGGTGACAATCGACTCCGTTTCGAACGTCTCGGGTTCGAAAACAACGACATCTCCCCGACCAGGTTCACCGAATCGATACGCCAGCTTATTGACGATGACGCGGTCGCCTATTTGCAACGTCTCCTCCATAGAACCCGACGGAATCCAGAAGACCTGGATCAGAAACGACTTCACCAAGACGGCGACGATCAACGCACCAATGATGAGGAACGGAAGCTCTTTGAGGAACGACCAAGCTTCTGAGTGACGAGATTTTTCAGCAGGCGCGCTCGAATCCTCCAATGAGGATTCGATAACAGTAGCTGCTCCGGACTCAGGAGAGACGCGGTACTCGCTGTGATCCCCGGGTAGCTCGTTCATCTCGGAAACGGGAATTAGTCCCGCTTCTCCTTGATGCGTGCAGCTTTACCGACACGATCGCGCAGGTAATAGAGCTTGGCGCGGCGAACGTCGCCACGACGGATTACCTCGATGGAGTGGATAATCGGTGCGTGGAGCGGGAAAATCCGCTCGACACCTACGCCGAAGCTGAGCTTGCGGACGGTAAAGGAAGCACGGGCGCCTCCGCCATTGCGGGCGATGACAACGCCCTCGTAAAGCTGGACGCGCTCACGACCGGCCTCGGCGACGCGCACGTTTACACGTACGGTGTCGCCGGGCGAAAAGTCCGGAACGTCGTCGCGCAAGTATGCGGACTCGATTTGATCGACCGTATTCACGGGGTCCTCCGAATGAGGGAAAAAGGGAAACTCGAAAGCAAGAGTTTACCCGAGGTCTTCGGTTTCCGCTAACTCTCGTTCCAAACGCTCTGCCTCAGCCTTCTGGAGAAGATCGGGACGACGCTCTCTGGTCCGCTCCAGACGTTGCTGCTGGCGCCACTCCTCCACCTTGCCATGATCGCCCGACAACAGAATCTCCGGCACCGTCCAGCCCTTGTAGTCGGCCGGTCGGGTGTACTGCGGTTCCTCGAGAAGCCCGCTGCGAAAACTCTCCGTTGCGATGGATTCTGGGTTGCCGACGACACCGGGCAATAGCCGGGTCACCCCCTCGATGATCGCCAGCGCACCGACCTCACCACCGAGAAGGACATAGTCCCCTAGCGACACCTCCTCATCTATCAGATTGTCGGCGATGCGCTGGTCCACCCCCTCGTAGCGGCCGCAAACCAGCGTTATCTCATCGAGCATCGCCCAATCATCCAGCCGATCTTGGGTTAACGGCTTCCCGGCCGCGGCGAGCAGGATGCGATGGGAGTTCCGGTGGGGCTCCAACGCAGCATCCAGTGGCTCAGGCGTCATCACCATGCCCGGTCCGCCACCGAATGGCGCATCATCGAGCTGCCGATGGAATCCTTTCCCAAAGGGACGTAGGTCAACGACATCGACGCTGAGCAGTCCCTTCTCGCACGCGCTTGCAACAAGACTGACCTGCAATGGGGAGTCAAAGAATTCCGGGAAGATGGTGATTACGTTTATTCGCACGGGGACAGAGTATTCTGATATCGGGTACGGGGGTATACAAGTTGGTGGAACTTATCAGACCTGCAGGGACATCGTCGGAAGGCAGCAAATGGACTGCCCCTGCTGCTTCGGGTGAAACACCCACCGGAGGCGGCGGTGGCCGTGATGACAGATTCCAGGCTCGGTCACGTCTCGATCAGGCAATGACGGTCGCCCAGAAGCGGATAGAAGCCGGCAAACAAATCGCCACAAGTGTCCGCACCGCCCGCACTCCCTCCGAAACCGAGAAGAGCGAATGGGGTTCTGCGCGCAAGCCTGCTGTGGAAACTGCGAGCAAACCCGAGGCCAAGCCAACCGAGACCGCAGATGATTCGCCTCATGTTGTTGTCGACCTTCGCCCCGACGCCGATCGAATACCCGGCCCGATGCCGGCTGTTCGTGAGACCGACTACGGATTGGGAAGACGTTGGGGTGCCGAATGGCAGCGCTCCGCCCAGGGTTGGGTAACTGGTGCCGATGGGCGTGCAACCTGGCGCCCTGTCGTCACGACCACCCCAGATCTGGCCAACTGGGACGTCCACACCTACTTAGGGGTCGTTACCGCTGAGGTTGCCGTCGAGGCACCCGGCGGGGATCTTCGCCAGGTCGGGGCGACCTTGGCGAGAGGTCGTCAAGTTGGGATAGAGGGGCTCGTCGACGAGGCCGTAGAACGAGGGGCTCACGCGGTAGTTGGCGTGACCATGCAGTACACCGCCATCGGAACCCGCATGCTGCTCACCATGTCCGGAACCGCGGTCACGCTTCAAGAGAAGGCGGGTACTCAGCGGAGCTGAGTACCTTGCGAGTTTGGCGAAGCCAAACTCGGGGGAGTTGTCTTTCTGCGGGGAACCGCTTCGCTGAGTGCGTGCCGCAAGCGGCACGTGGGGAGTTTCCTTCGGGAACTCCAGGGTCGGCTCGCTCAGCGCTGTTCGACCGGAGACATTTCGAGGATCTCGTAGAGCGTATTGCGCCGTGCCGGGACTCGACCGACCGATCGAACTAGATCCTCCATGTCGGACGCCTCCATGAAAGTGCCATGCGAAGCTCCGGCAGCCCGTGAGATCGTCTCGTCCATCAGCGTGCCGCCCAGATCGTTACAACCTGCGTTGAGCAGACATCCCCCAGCGGCGAGACCGAGCTTGACCCACGATGCCTGGATATTGTCCACAAGACCGTCGAATGCGATCCTGGCGACCGAATGCATCAGCAGGACTTCGTCCCATGTCGGCCCCGGTCGAGCATGGCCACGCAGAAATATCGGCGCACCCATGTGCACAAACGGCAGCGGCACGATCTCGGTGATGCCACCGGTCCTTCGCTGGATATCCCGTAGGACCTCGAAGTGATTGGCCCACGAAACCGGAGAGTCGATGTGGCCGAACATGATCGTGGCGGTGGACTTCAGGCCAAGCTCATGTGCAGTGATCATCACCTCGGCCCATTGCGAGGTACGGATCTTGTCCGAGCACAGATAGAGACGGACATCATCGTCGAGTATCTCGGCTGCGGTACCCGGCAGCGTTCCCAACCCGGCATCGCGCAACCGGATGAGATAGTCACGAACCGGAACGCCAAGCGTCTCGGCTCCCTGCCACACCTCGAGCGGCGTGAACCCGTGGATGTGCATCTCCGGCAGGTATTCCTTGATTGACTCAACCAGGTTGACGTAGAAGTCGCCGGTGAACTCTGGGTGGATCCCGCCTTGGAGACAAACCTCGGTTGCTCCCCGGTCCCACGCCTCCACAGAACGCTCGACGACCTGGGGAATCGCCATCAGGTATGGCTCGCCACGCAGATTCAACGAGCGTGGCCCCTTGGAAAATGCGCAGAACCCACATTTGAATGTGCACTGGTTGGTGTAGTTGATATTGCGGTTGACTATGTAGGTGACCACATCACCACTGGCTCGCTTGCGCAACTGATCGGCGACACAGGCAATCGCATCTACCTCGTCACCTCTGGCTCGGAAGAGGCGCTCAACCTCGTCGCGGCTGGGTGCTGCACCGTCGAGCGAATGCTGCAAGATGGTGGCGAACTCAGAATCAAGGGCAGCTAGATCCAGCTCATAGGCAGTGTCGGCCCATTGGGTGTCTGCCCACTGCGCCGAAACTCGCCGTGCAGGTATCGGTGCGTCCACGTCCATACCGGGCGCCCATTCGTAGCGAGGCCGAGCGCCTCCGCTGCCATCGATCTGGCCCAGATATGCAGTGAAAAGGTCGCCGTCGAGTTCGATGCGGGTTTCGTCAACTGTGACTTCCGGAGGCAGCGCGCTGCGCTCGACAAGCTCATAGCCGGCAAGGGCACAACGCAATCGACCAACCGCATCAGTGTCCCAGCCACGCAATAGGAGATCTCGGGCCCCGCCGGCGACGGCACGGGCGGCATCGTCGGGCGTGTCGACAAAAACGGAGACGCTGACGTCAAGGCCGGGTAGCCCGGCCAGCTCGACAGCTGCGGGGACCTTGCTCCGACCGGTTCGTAGGAAACGGCACCGGGTGCGGGCTACCGCATCAAGGACAGCCGCTCGATCCCCGGTGTCGCAAACCGTCACCCGCCACCCTGGGATGTTGCGCTTGACGATGGCTTTGGTGTCTGCAGGCTCGATCACCCATGCCAACGGGTCAACATCGGCGAGACCGATCGAAACGGGGACAAGCCCGCCAGCCAGAATCGCTGATCGCTCTGTCTCCGAGAGGCCAACAGTCTCAACGGTGGTTGTTCCTTCGCGACGGCGAGTCGAAGCCCACAGCTCGTTGACTGTGTCTGCAGGCCGGAGCCGCAGGAATGTGACCGACTCTTTCATCCCTTGGAATCCTCCATAGTCGAGACACGAGCGTAGCCCTCTGTGTCGACTGCAGATTGCACCTTGGGCAGAAGGCCAGGATCAATCCACTGTGCGTTGATGAACTCCGGATACACCGGAAGTCGCGGCTTGAGGACAAAACCCTGCTCATGGGTTGTCGCCTCGAGTTTGTCGAGATGGGGCCATGGCGCCTCAGGATTGACCCAGTCGATGGTTAGCGGCGATACCCCTCCCCAGTCATTGATGCCAGCATCGAGGTAGACACCAAAGTCCTCGGTGAGGTTGGGAGGCACTTGCAGGTTCATCTCTGCACCAAGAATCCATCGAGCGACTGCCACAACTCTGGCGAAATACTGAACTGTCGGCTCGGCATCGCGCCGCATCCGGGTGTCGGCCTTCGCCCTGAAATTCTGCACGATCACTTCTTGGATCGAACCGTGTTTGTCCTGGAGCTCGGCAAGAGCGAACAGAGAGTCGACGACTTCCTCCGGTGTTTCTCCAATGCCGACGAGGATGCCGGAGGTAAACGGCACGCTCTGCCGACCGGAAGCCTCGATGGTTGCCACCCGCAATGCCGGATCTTTGTCGGGACAGTTGTGATGGGGCATGCCGGGCTCCATCAGACGCGGCGAGATGTTCTCGAGCATGAGGCCCATGGACGGATTCGAGGGACGAAGCGCCTTCTGAACATCGTCGTCCATCAGTCCTGGGTTGGCGTGTGGAAAGAGCGAAGTCTCCGCATTGACTCGCTCGGTCAGCATGCGGACGTAGTCGATAGTGGACTCCGCACCGTACCGATCCAAGAACTCGGTCGCTTGCGGCCAGCGGTCTTCTGGCTTGTCACCAAGCGTGAACAGGGCTTCGGTGCAGCCGTGGGACTCCCCAGCGGTGACGATCGCCATCACGTCCTCGGGAGTCAGGTACTCGCCGCCGGCCCCCGGTGGCTTTGCGAAAGTGCAATAGGTGCAGGTGTCGCGGCACAAAGTGGTCAGTGGAACAAAGACCTTGCGGGAGTACGTGACCGTCCGCCCTTTGCCCTCGTCGCGAAGCCGCTGCGCTTCGGCGAAGAGATCTCCTGCGGGACGCCGACCGGTGATGAGGTCGATCGCAAGATCACGATCTGGTGACGGAAACGGCATGCCGTAACGGTATCACCGCCAGTGCGCCCACTACGACGGATCGGGCACCAACGTCGCGGGCACCGAGCGAGCTTGCGTACACCCGGCCGAGATACCGGCGGCATATACGCAAGAACCGACAGGCCCGATCAACCCCCGGAACTTGCGTACGCGCCACCGGTACTCCGGCCGGGTGTACGCAAGAACGGACGCACGCGCATATCTAGGCCACGGTGGCGACTTCGGGCTCGATTTCGTCGTAGTCGGGGAGCTCGTCTTCCAGGTTCCGCAGCCGTGGATACATGTATGCGATGAGTGTGAACACGATCGATAGTCCTCCAAGGATGATGAACAGGAATGCAATCCCTCTGCCGGGTCCTACGCCAATGACACTTCCGACGCTGTCTGCCAATGCCCCATCTTCCTGAAGCAAGGGTTCGAACACGCTGTCTGCAAGGGGCCCGGCCATCAGTAGCGCAACGGGGCCAGCAATCTGAGCCAACACCCGCCGAACCGCAAACACCCGTCCCTGGAGGTCGGGCTCGACCTTGGCTTGCCACAAGGCTTGGCTTGATCCATTGGCAATCGGAATCGCAACGAAACCAAGCACGGCGCCGATGATGATCGGGGTCAACGACGCGCTCATGCCGAAGCCGATTAGAGCCAGGCCAAGTACGAGGTCGGCTCCGAACACACCGAGCACGCGCCGCTTGGGCCCACCCCACACACTCATCACGATGCTGCCAACGACCATTCCAACTCCGGCGGCGCTAAAGACGTTGCCGACCGCGACCTCGTCGGCAAAACCAAGGATGAGGGGAAACGACAGGACGCCCACAAATCCGAATACGAGGTTCACGCTGGAGAAGTAGAAGAGGAGAGCCAACAAGCCGTGGCGTTCCTTGATGTAGGTCCAACCAAACCTGGCCTCACTCCACAGCGACCCCGCCGCTGCCGCACCAGCCTTTGACTGCTCGGGCTTGGGAAACCTCAGGAACAAGAGTGTCGTGACGGCTACAAGGAAACTGACGACGTCAATGAAGATCACAGTTTCGAGCCCGCCGAAAACCAGAAGAACGCCCGCGAGGGCTGGAGCAATAACCTGGCCAACTGCCTCGGCCATCTGCACCATGCCGGCGGCCCGCCCGTATTGCTCCTTTGACACAAGCATCGTTGTTGCGGCCGAGTAGGCGGGCCACTGGAAGGATTGGAATATGCCAGAGATGCCAAGGCCAAGGTAGAGATGCCAGATCTCGAGATTGTCTGTGAACAGCAGCACCGCAATCAGAAGCGTGCCGATCCCGGCACCGGTGTCGGCAATGATCATCGCCCAACGCCGGTCCCACCGGTCAACCAGAGCCCCCGCGATCGGCGTGAACAGGATCTGAGGCAATTGCGAGGCCAGCAATACGAATGAGAGCTTGGTAGCCGAACCCGTTTCTTGGTAGACCCAGATCGACAAGGCAAACCCGGTGAGTGCAGTCCCGACCAGAGATACGAACTGCCCAGCCCATACCGCGACGAATGTCCTCATCCCTCGTATGTCCTCGATTTCGGTCCTTTGATTCCAATGCACGAAGTTTTTCGTATATTCGAGGAATGTCGACTCAATGTCAAGCGGTCGCAAGTCATCATCCAACAATCGGTATGCTCGCTGGCTATGCGGCAACTCATTCTCATCACCAGTCTTGCGATCATCGCCGCGGCGTGCACATCGAACGACCCGCTCCCCGCGGCAACGACGAGCTCAACCACTGCCCCCGAGACATCGCAAGCAATTGCGCCGACGTCGGTAAATCTGCCGCAAGACGATGCGCCATGCCTAGCCGGTGACCGGCCTTTCGCCGCCTCAGGATTGATCTCGGCTTTTGGTGGGACCAGTGGTGACGCCACCCAGATATCCGGTATCCGATGGGCACAGCACCCCGGATGTGAGCGCGTCGTAGTCGATCTGCTGACCGCAGACGGAGCTCCGGCGGGGGCCCTCGGTCCAATCGGGGTCGATTACGACGAAAACCTCGGAATCATCCGCATCAACCTGCCAGACGCAGTCGCCCGCAGCACGATTGCCGACTCGCTCCTCGACGGCGATCTCGTCAATCGTGCTTTCGTCGTAAGAACCATCCAGGGCACGTTGGCAGTGGATCTGCATGTGACACCAGGGTCCTCGGTGACGCTGCGCTCTTTCGAAGTAGGCGCCCCCAGCCGGATCGTGGTCGACATCAAGCCTCAACCCGAGGCGCCGCCCGTCATCGGTGCGACGATCTCTGATGACATGGTTGTCCTCAGCCCAACGTCAGGGCAGACGCAATCGCCGATCCTCGTCACGGGCTACGCCAGAGCTTTCGAAGCTGAGATCGTCGCCCGCCTCCACGAAGACCGCTACTCGCCCGTGATCGCAGAACAGACCGACCTGGCCGCGGACTGGGCCGAAGCATGGGGAGAATTCGTGATTACGTTCGCCAATCCTCCTGCGCAACCTTTGGAGCTGTTTGTTGGATCGGAGTCTCCGTCGTCTGGAGACACTACCGGCGTATGGATCTCGATCGACACCGGGACCGCCCCGCCACCGGACGTCTAGATCGCCATTCCATCTGGCATGTCGACAACGACAACGCCCGCATCCACATTGACCTCGGTCACGATGGCCGCAACGAACGGGACCTCGAAGAGCCCACCGTCGCCCTGCACCTGAAGGCGATCCTGGGCAGTACCGGTAACGATGTCGGCGACGATGCCGAACTGGGCCCCCGCTGCATCGACGACGCTGAGGCCAATCAGCTGGTCGGGCCAATACTCGCCGCTGTCGAGATCACGTCGCTGCTCGATGTCGATCACAAAGGACGTTCCACGCAGCAGCTCAGCTTGGTTACGGTCGTGAATGCCTTCAAAACTGACCAGTAATCCGTCTTTGTGAGGCTGGGCCGTCGCTATTACCACGGTTGGGTGACTCTGATTGTCGGTGACCAACTGGGTGGCGATATCAAACCTCGCCGGATCGTCGGTCAACGGCCGGACGATCACAGCCCCTTTGATGCCGTGGGCGCGCCGAACGTAGCCAATCTTGATTGACTCGTCGGAACCGGAGGTGGCGCTAGTCGAGGAACTCAACCTGCACGTCGAGACCTTCTTCGTCGCCAGCGGCTCTGGCAACTGACCGGATAGCGCGGGCAACACGACCCCGACGCCCGATGACACGGCCCATGTCCTTTTTGGCAGTGCGGACCTCGGCAACAACCGAGTCCTCGCCGTCACTGAGCACCTCGACCTCAACGCTGGAAGCGTCGTCAACGATTTGCTCGGTTACGTATCGCACAACCTTGTCGACAATCTCGCCTTGTTCCATTATTCGTCCGCCTTTTCAGCAGTTTCGCTTACAGCTTCTTCTGCCGCCTCAGCGACGACTACCTCTGCCTCTGGTTCTGCCGCCTCAGCGACTACCACCTCTGGCTCCGGTTCTGGAGCAGGTGCCGGCTCTGGCGCTGGTGCCGCGGCGGCCTCGGTCGCTGCTGTTGAGGTGCCAACGATATGGATATCACCACGATCGATAGCGAAGCGAGTCCATGCTCCGGAGATCTCCAGGAGCTTCTTGGCACGTTCGGTGGGCTGGGCGCCCTTCTGCAACCAGTCTAGGGCGCGCTCATTATCAATTTCGATGAGCGAGGGCTCGGCACGCGGGTCGTAACGACCGATTTGCTCGAGATATGCCCCGTCGCGCGGCTTGCGCGAGTCCACCACTACGACGCGATACGACGGTTGCTTCTTCTTGCCCATCCGCGTCAGGCGGATCTTGACCGACATCTACTTCACCTCTTCTTACTTCGACCTAATCCCGGGAGATTGAGCCCCGGTATCGGGCTCTTTCCTCCGGCAATCATTTTCATCATCTTTTGTGCTTCCGAGAACTGTTTGAGGACGGCATTGACGTCCTGCGGTCGGGTTCCCGAGCCGGCCGCGATGCGCCGCTTCCGACTTCCATTGATGGATTTCGGGTTGTGACGCTCCGTGGGAGTCATCGACCTGATGATGGCCTCGACACGGTTCAGGTCTTTCTCATTCACCTCAACGTCACGAAGCGCCTGTCCGGCGCCGGGCAGCATACTAACCAAGTTTTGCAGCGGACCCATTTTTCTTAGCTGTTGGAACTGTTCCAGGAAGTCTTCCAGGTCAAAACTTGCGGTGCGCAGTTTCTCTACGGCGACTGCTGCCTGCTCTTCGTCGTAGGCGCCTTCTGCCTTTTCGATCAGAGTGAGGACGTCACCCATCCCCAAAATTCGTGACGCCATACGCTCTGGATAGAACACGTCAAGGTCGTCGAGGCCTTCACCTAGACCGACGAATTTGATTGGACATCCGGTCACTTCGCGGGCCGAGATCGCAGCACCACCGCGGGCATCACCATCCAGCTTCGTCATCACCAGACCGGTGAGCTCGGTGTAGTCGAGGAAACCCTTGGCGACGTTCACGGCTTCTTGACCAGTCATGGCGTCAACCACGAGCAGAGTCTCATCCGGTTCAGCCACCTTACGCACCGCCGCCAGCTCTTTCATGAGGTCGTCATCAACCTGGAGACGACCGGCCGTGTCGATGATTACAACGTTGAGGCCTTCCTGGCGTGCGTGTTTGAGAGCGGCCTTGGCCAACTTTGGCGCCTTTGCCTTTCTGTCGACATAGACAGGAACACCAACCCGTTTCCCCAACGTCTCCAGCTGATCAATCGCTGCGGGGCGTTGCAGATCTGCCGCAACCAGCAAGGGCCGCTTGCCTTTTCTCTTGAGGAGCTTCGCCAGTTTGGCCGCAGATGTCGTCTTACCGGAACCCTGCAGACCTGCCAACAGAATCACCAGCGGTGGGGCCGCTGGTCGCTTCAGCGGCGCCTCTTGGCCAAGAGTGTTGATCAACTCTTCGTGGACGATCTTGATCACCTGTTGGCCAGGCGTGAGGCTCTTGGTGACATCCTCGCCAAGGGCACGTTCTTTGACGCGGGCAAGGAACGACTTGACGACGACAACGTTGACGTCGGCTTCGAGCAGCGCGAGACGGACCTCGCGCAGAGCGCCGTCAACATCCGCCTCCGAGAGACGACCCTTGCCGCGAAGTTTGGCGAATACATCGCCGAATCGATCGCTAATAGTGTCAAACATGCCGGGCGGATTGTAGGTGAGTTCGTCGGGGAAGAAAGCAGGATTCCGCAGAAGGTCGGGCACCTTGCTAGTCGAACGTGGCCGCCGGCCACGCGGACGTGGGCACGGCCCACGCCACTAGCCTGCACAGAACCGATCCTTGCGCTGGAGGAATGCCAATGAACCTGACCGTTGTCGACCATCCACTTGCCCGGCACTACCTGACCACTCTTCGCGATGCCTCAACCGGCAACGAAGGTTTCCGTGCCGCGGCCCGTCGACTCACCAATGTCCTGGTAATGGAGGCGACCAAAGAGGTCCCAACCCACAAGGGTACGGTGGACACTCCGATGGGTGCCACTACCGGTCATGTTCTTGCCGACGTCGTTGCAGTCGCCGTTCTTCGTGCTGGGCTTGGGATGCTTGACGCGGTCGTCGATCTGATGCCAAACGTGAAGGTTGGCTTCGCCGGACTGCAACGAGACGAAGAGACTGCCGAACCCGTCGAGTACTACGTCAACCTTCCCCAGGTCGACGGTGCATCCGTCTTGATCCTCGAACCGATGCTTGCCACCGGCGGTTCGCTGTCGTGGGCTGTCGATAAAGCCAAGGAAGCCGGCGCCACCGACATCACATGCCTCTGTGTTGTCACTGCTCCCGAGGGTGTTGCGCGTATGTACCAGGACCATCCCGACGTACGCATCGTTGCCGCCGCCGAAGATGAGGGCCTCAACGACACCTACTACATCGTTCCCGGTCTTGGCGATATGGGCGACAGGCTGTTCGGCACCATCGACCGTCCCCCGCTCTAGACCAAACGCCCGAGGATCGACATGAACGAACACACCACCACCTTGCGCGACGCCTACGACTTCGATGCCGAGCGCCGCAACAACAATGTCTTTGATGGCTGGCGAGCCGAAATCGTTGATGATTTCTTGGCCCGTCTCACCCCCGGCTCGTCCATTCTGGAGTTGGGCGCTGGAGCCGGCCAGGGGGCTGTGTATGTGGCCGAGCGGGGGTTTCCGATCGTGGCCATGGACCTGTCGCCCGCCAACGTCGAACTAGCGGTGGATCGGGGCATCGATGCCAGGGTTGGTGACTTCACCGATCCCGCTTTCTACGTCGGCCAGTTCGATGGCGTCTTTGCGATGAACTCGCTGCTACATGTGAAGAAAGACCTCTTTCAGGACGCGCTCGGCCTGCTCCGCCGTTCCCTACGGCCCGGTGGCATTGCTCTCGTGGTCGTATACGGAGGGTGGAACCACGAGGGGACGTTCGAGGACGAATGGACCGATCCACCTCGGTTCTTCGCCATCTATTCCGACGACGATTTCGCCAGTTTGGCGACGCCGGGCTTCAAACGGCTCGCCCGCGAATTTCGCCATGCCGACGTCGATGGGGATCTGCATCCGCAGGTGTTGGTGCTGGAGGCCGTGTGAGCGGTTCCGGCCAGGACTTCACCGAAGCAGTAATCCAAGTTCTCGAGGCTCTGGAGCCGGGCGATGTGATGGCATACGGCGAGGTCGCCACTGAGGCCGGCTATCCGGGTGCGGCACGTGCGGTAGGCAATCTGCTGCGCACGGTCCCCGGTCTCCCCTGGTGGCGAGTCGTCAATGCCGCGGGGCGCCTGGCGCCACGGAGCGAGAAGGAACAGGCGCAAAGGCTCCGCGCCGAGGGCGTCAAGGTGGTCAACGGCAAGGTCAGGCTTAGAAAGTGACCTCTGGCAAAGTTTGGGACTGCGCAGATTCTGAATTCTCCGCCATAATTGCGAGATGAAGCATCACTCAATCATCGAGCTCATCGAGCGCAAGCGGGACAACGGGAAGCTGACTCCTGACGAACTGCAGTGGATCATCTCCGAGTACACGGCGGATCACATCCCCGACTACCAAATGTCATCGTTACTGATGGCAATCTTTATCCGGGGGTTTAGTGCAGAGGAACTTGGTCCGTGGACCGAGGCCATGCTGCAATCGGGTGAGGTTCTTGACCTCTCCAACATCGCCTCCGCCAAAATCGACAAACATTCGACGGGTGGGGTGGGAGACAAGATAAGCATCCCGCTCGCTCCGATGGTTGCCGCTTGTGGTGTCGCTGTTCCGATGATGTCGGGACGTGGTCTCGGCCACACCGGAGGCACACTCGACAAGCTCGAGTCAATCCCCGGCTTCCGCACCAGACTCGACAAGGAAGAGTTCGTTGACATCGTCGAACGGCTCGGCCTCGTGCTCGGCGGCCAGTCGGAGACCATGGCTCCCGCCGACAAACGCATCTATGCACTGCGTGACGGCACCGGCACTGTGCCTTCACTCCCCCTGATCGCTTCTTCGATCATGTCCAAGAAGCTCGCCGAAGGAATCAACGGACTGGTCCTTGACGTCAAGACCGGTTCCGGCGCATTTATGAAGAATGCGGCGGAAGCCAGCTTGCTCGCCGAGACCATGGTCGGCATCGGGGCATCGCATGGAACCAAGGTTGTCGCCACTCTTACCGGCATGGACCAACCCCTCGGTGTCGAAGTCGGCAACTCCAACGAGATCGCCGAATCCCTTGATGTCCTCGCTGGCGGCGGACCCGATGACGTCGTCGAGCTCACCTACAGCCTGGGGGCCGACATGCTGGTTCTCGGCGGCATCGACTCGGATCGAGAGGCAGCGTTGGCCCGCCTCAAGAAGGCTGTGGATTCCGGCGCTGCCATGGAGAAGTTCCAGGAGGTCATCGTCGCTCAAGACGGCAACCCGGCGGTTGCCGAGGATCGGTCGCTGTTGCCGATGGCTCCCTTGCGCTACGAGTTGATCGCAAATGCATCTGGTCACGTCTCGAAGTGTGATGCTCTCGACATCGGCAATGCCGGAGTCAGGCTTGGTGCGGGCCGGTCCCGCAAAGAGGACGAGGTCGATCCGGGAGTTAGCATCTCGCTTCACGCCAAGCTTGGTGACAAGGTCGACAAGGGACAACCGCTGGCGACCATCGCCTATAGCGACGAAGCCCGCCTCGAAGCTGCCAAGCCGCTCCTCGAAAGAGCTTGGGAAATAGGCGATCCGGTAGATAAGCCAGAACTGGTCATCAGCCGCATTAACTGACCGACACAGCTGTTCCATAACGTCCGGCGGGGCTAGTCTCGATTACGTGTGAGAAGCGGAATAGGGAGGCTTACGTGGGCTACGAACTACTCGAAGAGGCTGCCGCGGCTATCGCCGATCTGTCAGACCGGAAACAGCATTCAGCGGCGCTGGTTCTCGGATCAGGACTAGGCGACTACGCAGCACTACTGCCAAACGCGGTCGCGATTCCGTACACCGACATCCCCCATTTCCCGACACCGCGAGTGGAGGGCCATTCGGGGACGTTGTATTCGATCGACGTCGACGGCAAAGGTGCCCTCGTTTTTTCTGGTCGAGTGCATTTCTACGAGGGCTGGGACCTCTTCGACGTTGTCTTTGGGGTTCGGGCGGCGGCGATGGCGGGGTGCCATACCGTGCTGCTCACCAACGCCTGCGGCGGTGTCAGCCGCGGCTTGTCGGTTGGGGACCTGGTCGCCCTCAGCGACCACATCAACCTGTCCGGCCAGAATCCACTGATCGGGGCGAACGACTCACGTCTTGGCACACGGTTCCCCGACGTGAGTGACGCATACAGCATTGCACTGCGTTCCGAGATGAAGACCGCATTTGATGCTGCGGGTGTTGCCTACAAAGAGGGTGTCTACACCTGGTTCACCGGCCCGTCGTATGAGACCCCGGCGGAGATCGAGATGGTCCGTCGTATGGGTGGCGATCTGGTTGGCATGTCAACCGTTCCTGAGGCAATCGCTCTCGCCCACATGGGCCGACGAGTTGGTGCCATCTCGCTGGTGACCAATCTTGCAGCCGGTGCGTCTGATCAACCCGTCACCCACGAAGAGGTCCAGGAAGCTGCCGAACTAGCCAAAGCCAAGTTCACCAATCTCATCGACACCTTGCTACCCCGGCTGGTATCGGAGCCATCTTCGAACTGAAGTATCATCGGCGGCAACTTCGGTTGAGGAGAAGCCAGATATGAAGATTGCCGTCTGCGTCAAGCAGATACCCGATCCGGCCGCACCGTACGAGTTGGATCCCGGAACGAATTTCGTTTCCCGACCCAACGATCAGGTGCTCGATGACACTGACAGATATGGCGTGGAAGTTGGCCTGCAGCTAGCCGAGGAAATCGGCGAAGAGGCTACGTTGACCCTCATATCGATGTCCCCCTCGGGCACACTCCAAGGTATCCGCCAGGCACTCGCCATGGGTGCCGACCGGGCCATCATCATCGACGATGAGGCACTGCGCGGCGCTGATGCGCTGACCACCGCCCGAGCCTTAGCCGCAGCCCTCAAAGAGGATGGCTTTGATCTCGTTATCGCCGGCACTGAATCGACCGATGGCTACGCCGGTGTCATGCCGCAGCAGCTCGCCGAGTTGCTGGGTGTGCCCAGCCTCAGCTTCGCCCGCAAGGTCGAAAAGGACGGCGACAAGATCCGCATCGAGCGTCAGACCCAAGACGGATACAACGTGGTCGAGGCGCAACTGCCTGTCCTGTTGACCGTTACTTCCGGTGTCGTGGAGCCCCGCTATCCAAACTTCAAAGGGATCATGCAGGCGAAGAAAAAGCCGGTCGAGACCAAGACATGCGCAGACCTCGGGATCGAGCCCAAGGCGCAGCAGGTCATCCAGTCCGTGGAGCCGATCGCGGCTCGACAAGCAGGAGAAGTCGTTGAAGACGAGGGCGAGGGCTATCTCAAGATCATCGAGAAGCTCGAAGAAACGAAGGTGATTTGATGACTACCTGGGTTTTTTGCGAAGAACTTGAAGGAACACCAAGCGCATCGTCGCTCGAGCTTCTCACCAAGGCACGCTCCTGGGGGGACACCGAGGTGTTCTACGTAGGCGCTGGCAGCGACACGGCTTTTGCGGCCCTAGGCGCTCACGGAGCATCCAAGGTTCATCATCTCGACACCGGGGACGCCCTGCCCGCCCCGTTGGCGGCGGCAGCTCTGGCCACTCTTGTGGACGAATCCGACGTGCTGCTGTTCGGCACGGGAAATACCGAACGTGATGTCGCCGGCCGGCTTAGTGCTCGCGTCGGCTGTCCGGTGCTCTCCAATGCGACCGATGTTGACCCCGCAGGCGATCAAGTGATAGTTACCAACGAGATCCTCGGTGGCACCACCAAGGTGATCACGGCAGCAACTGCAGGACCAGTCATCGTCGTGACCCGACCCAAGGCATTCCCAGCCGAACCCGGAGACGGAGCGACACCTGATGTCGTGGCCGTCGCTGTTCCCGATGCTGGCCACGCCGGTTCAGCGGTGGTTCTGGAGCGCCATGTCGAAGAAAGCGAAGGCCCCGATCTCGAGGCTGCCGCCATCGTTGTCGGTGGTGGGCGTGGCATGGGTGGCGCAGATGACAAGTGGGAACCCGTAGCCAAGCTGGCTGGACTGCTCGGTGGCGCCGTCGCCGCAACCCGCGCCGTCGTTGACGCCGGCTGGGTCCCGTATTCGCTCCAGGTGGGGCAAACCGGCAAGACGGTCAAACCCGACGTCTACATCGCCTGCGGTATCAGCGGAGCCATGCAGCACCTGGTTGGAATGAAGGACTCATCCACAATCATCGCCATCAACAAGGACCCCGAAGCACCGATTTTCTCGGTAGCCGACCTGGGCATCATTGGTGACGTGCACAACGTCATGCCCGCCCTGATCGCGGCACTCGAGGCACGCTAGAACCGGCTGTCTGGCGTCCACCCCCGCCGGATACGGCGCTGAGACAGGCCTCCATGACCGAGATCACCGAGACGTCCCCGCCCGCACCGAAATCCACGGATCCCCGCCTCGCCCCGGTGCGACGCCGCATCGCCGAGCTGAGATCCCGCATCCGACGCCGATTCCTCCTGGACGGCGC
>RCND010000132.1_pt1 | contig 41418 bp, 40 predicted proteins | sample 2041351 | NCBI WGS metagenome assembly RCND01 (sample SAMN09708230, study PRJNA481090) | Marine sediment metagenome, whole genome shotgun sequencing project. | biome: marine sediment; feature: ocean; material: sediment; isolation source: Sewage treatment plant 12B marine sediment (STP12B) ... | reverse complement strand
GATAAAAATATAAATGAATTGTCATTTTTCGAAAAACAATATAGAAGTTTGTTTTATGCATCAATGGATGGAATAGCAGTACATGAAATTGTTTATGATTCAAATAAGAATCCAATAGAATACAAAATATTAGATGTAAATCCTTCATTTGAAAAAATTCTTGACATAAAAAAAGATAATGCGGTAGGAAAATTATCATCTGAAGTTTATGGCTTGAAAGAACCCCCATATCTAGAAGAATATGCAAAAGTTGTACTAACAGGTGAAAGCAAAACACTTGAAAAGTATTTTGAACCCTTAAAAAGGTACTTTAAAATTGCAGTTTATTCTCCACAAAAAGGTGTTTTCGTAACCGTTTTTACTGATATAACTGCTGAAAAACAAGTTCATGAAAAAATGCAGATAACCGCCCAAAGTGAACTCCAAAGGACAAAAGAGTTGCAGTTCTTGCTTAAAGCAGCTAAGGGTTTACTTGGGAATACAGATTTTTCTGTTACTTCAAGAAAAATATTTGATTATGCATGCCAAGTTACAGGAGCAGTTTCTGGTTATGTAGCATTATTAAATGAGGATGGTTCTGAAAATGAGCTTTTATTTTTAAAAACATGCAATATGAAATGTACAGTTAAACCATCATTGAAAATGCCAATAATGCTGGCACGATGACAACAGGTCGCGGAATGGATGTTAGTTTAGTCAATGCAGTTGGGGCATCCATTGGCACGGCGACATTAGCTTCCTTGTATGCATCGAATTCAGGCGCCGTAACTGGAGATGCCTATGGTCTCTATATTGGAGGAGAGGTGGAGACTCCTATGGGTTATATTTAGCAACGCCCTTTTCTAATGTCACGGGCACGGCTTATGCCTTTTATTCAGAGAATGTGAATAATTCGTATATGGCTGGAAATTTAGGTATTGGTACTTTAGATCCACAGCAAAAAGTACATATCACAGGAGTATTGCGTTTGGAACCTCAGGCTGTGGAGCCAACCGGAGATCTGGGAGATTTTTATGTAAACACTGATGGCACCGTGTATTTTCATAATGGAGTAGATTGGAAAGCAGTGCTAGTTGCACCTTAAAACAATTGGTGTTATTATAAGCTCAGTTAAATGTGTCTATTTTTAGAAATAGCTCAATTTTTCTTTGATAATTAAAAAAAGTTTATAAATTTGCTTTTTCAATATGAGAAATAATACAATACATACATGGTGGTGGTCTTTACAAAACAGAAAATTTGTGAAGTAGTAACCTGTATATAAAAATATCTATTAGGCTTGTCTTCACGACAGGCCTTTTTTTTTAATCCGAATTCAATGAAATATAAATTGCGAACATATTACAAGAAAATTCTTGCCGACACTATAACACCGGTGAGTATTTATCTTAAAATCAGGGATACCTTTCCAAATAGTATTTTATTGGAAAGTTCTGATTATCACGGAAATGAAAATAGTTTTTCCTATGTGTGCTGTAATCCAATTGCAAGCATCACGGTTAAGGATCAAGCTGTAAGTGAATCTTTTCCAGATGGGACCTCCAGATTTACTACATGCGATTCAGCCAAGGAAATCCCCAGAATGATTCATGCTTTTAGCCAAAAGTTTGAAACTGAAAATCAAAAATTCAAATTTATCAACAACGGTCTTTTCGGATATATCGGATATGATGCTGTACGGTATTTTGAAGATATAGAAATAGCTAAAAAAGAGGGTGACCTTGATATTCCCGATATTTATTATGCGGTTTATCAAAATATTATTGCCATCAATCATTTCAAGAATGAGGCCTATATCTTTTCGCATTCTTATGATCAAAAGAACAATATTGAAGAGATCCATCAATTGATTGGCAATCGTAACTTTGCCTCCTATTCTTACAGCAACAACGAAGATGAAACTTCTAATTTATCGGATGAGGAGTTTATGGAGCATGTAGAACTTGCGAAAAAACACTGTTTTCGGGGAGATGTTTTTCAATTGGTGCTTTCGAGAAGATTTTCCCAAGGCTTTAAAGGTGATGAGTTCAATGTTTACAGGGCACTTCGTTCGGTAAATCCTTCGCCCTATTTATTTTATTTTGATTATGGCAACTTTAAGATATTCGGGTCCTCACCCGAGGCTCAACTTGTTGTGAATGATGGTAAGGCTGAGATCCATCCTATTGCTGGAACATTCAAAAGGACAGGAGATGATGAAAAGGATCTCGCAGCAGCTAAATCTCTTTCTCAGGATGAAAAGGAAAATGCAGAACACGTGATGTTGGTTGATCTTGCCAGAAATGACCTGAGCAGAAATGGGAAAAATGTAAAAGTGGAAAAGTATAAGGAGATTCAGTTTTTTTCTCACGTAATCCATCTGGTATCAAAAGTGATCGGGCAGAAGTTTAGTGATGTAATTACCTTTCAGGTTGTGGCCGATACCTTTCCGGCCGGAACCTTATCCGGGGCACCTAAACACAAAGCCATGCAACTTATCGAAAAATATGAAAAACACAACCGAACCTTTTACGGAGGAGCCATTGGTTTTATGGATTTTGAAGGCAATTTTAATCATGCCATCATCATCAGATCCTTTTTGAGCAAGAACCATCGATTACATTATCAGGCTGGCGCCGGAATTGTTTCGAAATCATCTGCAAATGATGAATTAGAGGAAGTTTATAACAAATTAGGGGCATTAAAGAAGGCCATGGAACTTGCAGAAAACATTTAAGCCATGAAGAAAATTTTAGTAATAGATAATTATGATTCCTTCACCTATAACCTGGTTCATTATTTACAGGATCTTGATTGTGAGGTAACGGTCAAACGAAATGATAAATTGAGTTTGGAAGAGGCAGGTGAATTTGAGAAGATTCTGTTGTCACCAGGCCCTGGCATTCCAGATGAAGCAGGCCTGTTAAAGCCTATAATTAAAAGGTATGGATCAACAAAGAGTATTTTGGGAATCTGTTTAGGACAGCAGGCCATAGCTGAAGTATACGGAGGAAGCATTGAGAATCTTAATAAAGTGTATCACGGTGTTTCCACCTCGATAAAAAGGATTAACGATGATATGGTATTGTATAAGGATATTCCTTTGGAATTGGAGGTTGGCAGGTATCACTCGTGGGTGGTGTCAAAAGATTTACCTGAAGATCTAATCGTAACCTCGGTTGATGAAAACGGCGAAATCATGTCACTGAGACATAAAGAGCATGATGTTCGGGCAGTTCAATATCATCCCGAATCTATCCTGACACCTGAAGGCAAAAAAATGTTAAAGAACTGGGTTGAATCTTGAATAACGGAAAAAACAGCAGAAGAAAATGAAAGAAATTCTAAATCGCCTGATCAATCAGGAAACAATTTCCAAGCAGGAGGCAAAGAGTGTATTGGTCAACATATCCAATGGCTTGTATAATTCAAGTCAAATAGCTTCTTTTTTGACCGTGTATATGATGCGGAGTATCTCGGTGGAAGAGCTGGACGGGTTTCGCGAAGCTTTGTTGGAATTATGCCTGCCCGTGAATCTTTCTGATTTTAATACCGTAGATCTTTGCGGAACCGGTGGGGATGGGAAAGACACTTTTAATATTTCAACCTTAGCCTCTTTTGTAACAGCGGGTGCAGGTGTAAAGGTAGCCAAGCACGGTAATTACGGAGTCTCTTCTTCCTGTGGATCTTCAAATGTATTGGAACATCTTGGGATTAAATTTTCTAGTGAAGAAGTGTTTTTACAGCATTCTATCGACAAGGCAGGTATCTGCATTTTACATGCACCACTGTTTCATCCTGCCATGAAGAATGTTGCCCCGATCAGAAAAGAATTAGGGGTCAAAACTTTTTTTAATATGCTGGGCCCTATGGTTAATCCGTCTTTTCCAAAAAATCAAATTGTTGGGGTGTTTAATCTTGAACTGGCAAGAATGTATGGCTATTTGTATCAAACAACTGATAAGAATTATGCCATTTTACATGATCTTGCCGGATATGATGAGATTTCTCTGACAGGTAAAACGAAAATGATCACAAATAGAGAAGATAAAATTGTTCTTCCTGCTGATTTGGGGATACACCATATCAAGCAGCATGATATTTATGGGGGTAAAACGGTTAAGGATAGTGCAGATATTTTTTTAAAAGTATTACAGGGTGAAGGAACAGAGGCTCAAAGCAATGTAGTCTGTGCTAATGCAGGATTGGCGATTTCGGTGGTAAATGAAATCAGCCATAAGGAAGGATTCGAGCTGGCAAGGGAATCCCTTCTTGGGAAAAAGGCATTGGAAGCATTTAAAGTATTGCACGAGATCAGTAATTTAAATTAAGCAGATTTGAATATTTTAGATAAAATAGTACAAGATAAAAAACAAGAAGTAGCTTCAAAAAAGAAGGTATTGCCATTGGCTTATTTGCTTGCCTCGCCTCTTTTTGAAAGAGAAGTTTATTCCATGTCAAAAAGTGTGGAACAGGGCAGTGGGATTATTGCTGAATTCAAGAGAAGAAGCCCATCCAAACAAGTCATCAATCAAAAGGACAGTGTCATTGAGGTAGTAAAAGGATATCAAAAGGCTGGCGCATCAGCCATATCTGTTCTAACCGACACAAAGTACTTTGGAGGTTCTTTGGATGATCTGGTTCAGGCTAGGGCACATCTTGAAATGCCTTTACTTAGAAAAGAATTTATCATTGATCCTTATCAGATTTATGAAGCCAAGGCATTTGGTGCAGACGTCATTTTATTGATCGCTGCAGTCCTTAGCCCTGAGGAAGTGACCTTATTTTCACAATTGGCCCATCAACTTAGTCTGGAAGTATTACTTGAGGTGCACAATAAAGATGAACTAAAGCGATCAGATCTCGCTCATGTCAACCTGGTCGGGGTAAATAACAGAAATTTAAAAACCTTTGAAGTGAGTCTTGAAACAAGTAAAGAACTCGCTCCTATGATACCTGATAATAAAGTAAAGATATCAGAGAGTGGGATCAGTTCTATAGAGGCGATCCTAAGCTTGAAGCAGTTTGGTTACAAAGGTTTCTTGATAGGGGAGAATTTTATGAAAACCGAAGTACCCGGAGCATCAGCAGCACAATTTATATCAGAACTCGGTCATGAAAATTAAGGTTTGTGGAATGAAATATAAGAATAACATTCAGCAGGTTGCCAGATTGCAACCTGATTATCTGGGTTTTATTTTTTATGAGCGGTCTAAACGTCATTTTGAAGGAAGTTTTCCGACCATTCCAAGTGGGATTAAAAAAGCAGGTGTTTTTGTGAATGCAGATAAATCTTTTATAAAGTCTATGGTGCAAAAACATGCTTTGAATGCCGTTCAGCTTCACGGAGATGAGTCAAGTTCATATTGCAAGAGCCTGGCAGTTGTTTTAGGTTCCGACATTGAAATGATCAAGGCGTTTTCCATATCAGATCTTTTTGATTTTGACGATTTGAATGATTTCATGCCTTATTGTGATTTCTTTTTGTTTGATACCAAAGGCAAAGAAAGGGGTGGAAACGGCACATTATTTGATTGGAATATTTTACAGCAGTACCATTGTGAAAAACCCTATTTTCTAAGTGGAGGAATCGGGCTGCAGGAAGCCAAAGAAGTCAAGTCTTTTTTAAATTCAGGCGCTGGTAAGTATTGTTATGCCATTGACGTGAACAGTAAATTTGAAAGCGAACCCGGAATGAAAAAGATTGAGGAATTAGAAAAGTTTATTGAATTAACAACAAAAGAGAATTAGATGAAAAAGTCTTATCACGCAGATGAAAAGGGTTATTATGGAGTGTTTGGAGGGTCATATGTTCCTGAAATGTTGCACCCTAACATGGAAATACTGCAGGGGTCATATTTGGAGATCATGAACGAGCCATCTTTCAAGAAAGAATTCAAGTCACTTTTAAAAGACTATGTGGGCAGGCCATCACCTTTATATCTTGCTAAAAGATTATCGGAAAAATACGGCGCGAAGATTTATTTAAAAAGAGAAGATCTGAACCATACCGGAGCCCATAAGATAAATAATACCATTGGTCAGATTCTTTTGGCCAAAAGACTGGGAAAGAAACGAATTATTGCCGAAACTGGTGCCGGTCAGCACGGAGTAGCAACTGCAACCGTTTGCGCTTTGGCAGGGATGGAATGTACGGTTTATATGGGTGAGAAAGACATTGCCAGGCAGGCACCTAATGTTGCCAGAATGAAAATGTTGGGAGCAAAAGTCGTACCAGCGACTTCTGGAAGTAAAACCCTTAAGGATGCCACCAATGAGGCAATCAGAGCCTGGATCAATGATCCGGTGGAAATACATTATATCATTGGATCTGTGGTTGGATTTCATCCCTATCCAGACATGGTAGCCAGGTTTCAATCTGTGATATCAGAAGAAATGAAATGGCAGTTAATGGAAAAAGAAAATACCGAGTACCCTGATTATATAATTGCCTGTGTGGGCGGTGGCAGTAATGCAGCCGGAGCATTCTACCACTACCTCGATCAGGAAAAAGTTAAGCTTGTTGCGGTTGAAGCTTCAGGTAAAGGAGTGGATTCAGGTGAATCAGCAGCCACAAGCGTTTTGGGAAAAGAAGGAATCATACATGGTAGCAAGACGCTTTTGATGCAAACTGAAGATGGTCAAATCATTGAACCCTATTCTATTTCAGCGGGGCTGGACTATCCCGGGGTAGGTCCTCAACACGCTCATTTGTTTCGTTCTGGCCGTGCTCAATTTTTGAATGCCACTGATGATGAAGCCATGTTGGCCGGCCTTGAATTGTCTAAATTAGAAGGCATCATCCCAGCTATTGAAACGTCTCATGCCCTGGCTGCATTAAACAAGATAAAATTTGAAAAAGAAGACATTGTGGTCGTGAATTTGTCGGGAAGAGGTGACAAGGACCTTGATACCTATATCAAATATTTTGATCTATAGGCTTTGTATTAAAAGTACAGCATTTATTGAAAAATCAAGCCGAGATAAAAAACTAATAAAATGAATAGAATAGAACAAACCTTATCAATACATGGGCCTGAGGGTACAGATCCTAAAAAACTATTATCCATATACTTTACAGCGGGTTATCCTGAACTTGATGATACAGCTAAGGTCATTAAGGAACTTCAGGCCTCAGGAGTTGATATGATTGAGATTGGATTGCCTTTTTCTGATCCTTTGGCTGATGGCCCAACCATTCAGGCCAGTAGTACTGAGGCTCTGAAAAATGGGATGACCACAGAAAAACTTTTTGACCAGCTTGCTTCCATTCGTGATGAGGTGTCTGTTCCCTTGCTGATCATGGGTTATTTCAATCCTATGCTACAATACGGGATTGAAGCATTTTGTCAAAAATGTTCTCAAACAGGTATTGATGGTTTGATTATTCCAGACCTTCCTGTAGATGTATTTCATGAACAGTATTTGCCAATATTTGAAAAATACGGCCTGTACAATGTGTTTTTGATCACACCTCAAACCTCGGATGACAGAATAAAGTATATTGATGAAATCTCAAAAGGGTTCATTTATATGGTTAGTTCGGCAAGTACTACCGGGGCCAAGAATAGTTTCGATACGAGTCAGTTGGATTATTTCAGACGCATCGAAGATCTCGACCTGCAGACTCCACAAATTGTAGGATTTGGTATTTCCAATAAAGAAACTTTTAGGCAAGCAACTTCATATGCAAATGGGGCAATTATAGGCTCTGCATTCGTAAAATATTTAAAGGAGAATTCCATAAAGGAAATTCCAGGATTTATTCGAGGCATCTTGGGAGATCGAAGTTAACAGTAAGATAATAGATTCTTAATTGTTGCTTAATTGAATTGTTTACTAAAGCAGGAGAAATAGGCCTAGTTTTGCTGATTAAATGTATCCAAAAGCTTTAAGATTGGGATTACTTGGGAAATTGGAGTATCGGAAAAAGATATTCATTTATTTATCGGCAATATTCATTGTATTTACAATCCTGGTATTGTTATTTCAATACAAAAGAGAGAGAGAATTTAAACGTGATCAGATTGAGGTTCGTCTTAATAATATTGCTGAACTCACATATAATTTTATAGAACGAAAAAGCCTTGACAAGGATGGAGATCTGGGCCAATTGGATTCTCTGTATCTCTATAGCCCAAATGATAACATCAGGGTTACCGTTCTTGATAAAACGGGTAAGGTTCTTTACGACACAGAAGTTAAAGACGTAGCAAAGATGGAGAATCATTTGCACCGACCGGAAATCCAAAAGGCTTTAAATAATGGGAAAGGAGCCAATATCAGAGAATCAGTAACAACGGGCTATGAGTATTATTACTATGCTAAAAACTATACAGATCTTTTTGTGCGAACGGCTGCCTATTATGATATTGAAGTAAAAAACTTTCTGGGAGTAGAGAAGTTGTTTTTAATTTATCTGATCAGCTTGTTTCTGGTAACCTGGTGGTTTATCAGTTTGATCACTGGCAACTTATCGACTGCCTTATTTAGACTTAAAGATTTTGCCACTCGACTTAGCCAGGGAGAGGAGATTAAAGAAAAAGTTCAATTTCCCAAAGGAGAATTTGGTGAGATCAGTGAACAAATCGCTGATATTTATGACAAACTCACACTTGCAAAGAGTAAGATAGAAATTGAAAAAAACAAGTTGTACTCTCATTTGATCGCTTTAAATGAGGGTATTGCTTTTTTTACTTCTGATAAAAAGAAAATTCTTAGAAATAATCATTTTATTCAGTATTTGAACATTATCTCTGATGAGACCAATATATCCGAAGAGCAGATCTTTCATGTTAAGGAGTTCAAAAAATTAAACAAATTTTTGGAAAAAAACCTTGTAGATGGGGTTGAGATCAAACAAAGTGAGCTCCCGCATTTGGAAGAGGTTATTTACAAAGACAAAAGAAGCTTTAACGTACATGCCATAATTTTTGCCGACAAAACCTTTGAAGTTGTGATTAGAGACATCACTAAAATAGAAAGACAAAAGAAGATTAAAGAACAAATTACTTCCAATATTGCTCATGAGCTTAAAACACCTATCACTATCATATTAGGGTATTTAGAACTTTTGAAAGAAAACCATCTGGAGACTGCAGACCAAAAAAAGTATATTGCAAATGCCTACAAGCAATCTGAAAGGCTTTCTGACCTGATCCAGGATATTTCACTATTACAGAAGATGTCTGAGGCCAAGGAACAATTTAAGTATGAGGTTCTCAATTTGAATGAGTTGATCTTTGAGGTGAAAGAATCTCTTAGTCTTAGTTTACAGGAAAAAGATATTAAAGTAAACATCAGGATGTCTAAACCGATCGTGATCAAGGCAAACAGATCTTTGTTGATTTCGGTATTTTATAATTTGTTTGACAACGCGATCAAATATGGAGGAGAGCATACTGAGATCTGTTTGAACAATTATTTGGATGACTCCAGTTTTTATTATTTCTCGTTTTCTAACACAGGGAACAGAATTGCTAAGAAACATTTTCTTAGAATTTTTGAAAGATTTTACAGGGTTGATGAAGATCGGTCAAGACCAAAAGGGGGAACAGGATTAGGGCTTTCTATTGTCAAGAATGCAATTCAATTGCATGGCGGTGAAATTACGGCAGGCAGTTTAAAAGAAGGGGGTGTTGAATTCCTCTTTACGCTCTCTAAATCTTAGTACAGACACTGCATAAATGCTTTTTTGAATTTAGTATCTTTACCGAAAAAGCAATGAGCAATATTAATAAATTTTCCCTGCGAACCAGAATCTTTATAGCAATGATCTTCATTGTTGTAATTGCTTCTGTACTAATTGCAGCCGTTACAATTTATCAATATAACGAGGAGGCAGAAGAGTATCATAACAACAGGCTTGAAAGGAAAGGAAAAGCAATCAAAGCTGCCATCACATATGAGCTTAACCGTGATACCATCAAAGAATTTGTAACGGTATTATTGCCGAGTATACTGGAAAAAAAGTTAAATGAAATATCAGACATTCACAATCTTGATATTAATATTTACGATCTTGAAGGGAACTTATTGAGAAGCTCTTACGCTGAGAATGCAACGGATACAACTGATGCAAATCTTTCAAAAAACATCTTACAGCGTCTGGTTTTTAATCCTGATCATCGCCTGGTATTACAAAAATCTGATGCTGACGGAATCAAGTTTAAATCTTCCTTTTCGTTTTTAATAGGATCAGATTACAGACGGATCGGCATCATAGGTGTTCCATACCTTCAGGATAATACCTTTCAAGACAAGGAGCTTAAGGAATTTTTGGAGCGCTTGTCTTTTGTGTATTTATTGATTCTTTTCATCGCCATTGTTATGGCTTATTTTCTATCCAAATACATTACTAAATCGCTGGAAAATGTAAGTAGGAGGATGCGTCAAACTAAGGTCGATGGCACAAACGAAAAAATAATTCTTGATGAAGCCAGTCAGGAGATCATCAATTTGGTAGATTCGTATAACAGCATGATTGATCAAATAGAGGATTCGGCGGTAAAACTTGCCCAAAGTGAAAGAAAGCACGCTTGGAGAGAAATGGCAAAGCAGGTAGCTCATGAAATTAAAAATCCTTTAACACCTATGCGATTAACCGTTCAAAGTTTCAATCATAATTTTGACCCTCATGATTCTGATATCAAGTCGAAAATGAATGAATTTTCTGAGACTTTGATACAGCAAATAGATGTCATGAGTTCTATCGCTTCAGCATTCTCAAATTTTGCTCAAATGCCTAGTCCCAGTAAGGAAAGACTGAATATTGTGGATGAGGTCAAGAAGTCTCTTGATATATTTCATGAATCCTATATTAGCTATCATCCTGAAAAAATGGAAATCATAACCAATTTAGATAAGATACAGCTGACCAGAATAGTAACAAATTTGATTACCAATGCTATTCATGCTTTAGAAAACAAAGAAGATCCTCACATAGATGTGCGAGTTTCAGAAAGCAAAAAAAAGGTTTGGATAAAGGTACAAGACAACGGTAAGGGTATTGAAAAAAGGGATTTGGCAAAAATATTCGAACCCAAATTTACAACAAAATCAAGCGGAATGGGTCTGGGACTGCCCATGGTTAAAAATATAGTAGAAGCCTATAATGGAACAATAACCGTTGATTCCGGAGTCGATAAAGGGACTATTTTTTCAGTATCTTTACCCAAAGAGTAGATAAACTTAATTTTATTATTTCATGTCATATCAGCATATTATTATTGAGATTGATGATTATTTAGGGTTGATTACAATCAATCGTCCCAAAAAGTTAAACGCTTTAAATAAAGAGACAATAGCAGAGTTGCACGATGCCTTTAGAATGTTGGATGAGGATGAAGAGGTGCGTGTAATTATCGTTACAGGAAGTGGTGAAAAAGCATTTGTTGCGGGTGCTGATATTGCTGAATTCGCAGATTTTGATATGGCTCATGGTAAAGAATTATCAAGAAATGGGCAAGCTGAACTTTTTGACTTTGTGGCGTTTTTATCTACACCTGTTATTGCCGCTATCAATGGCTTTGCTCTTGGAGGAGGTTTGGAGTTGGCTATGGCAAGTCATATTAGAGTAGCCAGTAGCAATGCTAAAATGGGATTACCAGAGGTTTCTTTGGGCTTGATTCCAGGGTATGGTGGAACGCAACGGTTGCCCCAACTTGTTGGTAAGGGGAAGGCGTTGGAAATGATTATGACAGGAGGCATGATCGCTGCCGAAGAAGCGCAAAGCTATAGGCTAGTCAATCATGTTGTTTCCCAGGAAGAGCTTCTTTCTTTTTGTGAGGATCTGGCGAAAAGAATCGCGAGGAATTCACCTTTGGCGATTGGCGCGGCTATAAAAGCTGTTAATGCCAATTATAAAGAGTCGGTCAATGGATTTGAAGTGGAAATTGAAGCTTTTGGAAATTGCTTTGGAACTGAGGATTTTGAGGAAGGTACTACTGCTTTTTTAGAAAAAAGAAAACCTGAATTCTAAAACTACTCCAAGATTTAATACTTTTTTGATTCATCGTTTTCCATTCCACTCATCATAGAATTGATTTAAATAGGTCTCCATGAATTCATGCCTTTTTTGAGCCAAGTCTCTGGCAGTTTTTGTATTCATTTTATCTTTAAGAAGCAATAATTTTTCATAGAAATGATTGATTGTTGGAGCCTGGCTGTTTTTATAACTTTCTTTGTCCTGATCAACTAATGGGTGAATCTCCGGGTCGTATAAAGACCTGTTTTTAAATCCTCCATAATTGAAGGCCCGTGCAATTCCAATGGCACCAATGGCGTCGAGTCTGTCTGCGTCTTGGATTACCTTAAGCTCGTTGGATTCAAATTTGCTAGTATCTTCGGTGTCGAGACTTGTTTTAAAGGAAACATATTGAATGATATTTTGAATATGGTCAATTATTTCTTCCTCGACTTCGAGATTCCTTAAAAATTCAGTGGCTTTTTTCGGACCGATGGATTCATCCCCCTTATGAAATTTAGCATCCGCTATATCGTGTAATAAGGCTCCTAGTTCCACAATAAAAAGATCCACATCTTCACCTCGGGCAATTAGTTTTGCATTTTCATATACTCTTTCAATATGAAACCAGTCATGACCTCCTTCGGCTCCGCTAAGTGTTTCCTTCACAAAGGATCTTGTAAGTGTGATGAGCTTTTTTTTATTCATATTGCAAAATAAAAAAACCTCTTGATTAAAAGAGGTTTAAATGAATAATTGTGTTGAGTTATCTATTGAAAAATTCCTGTACACTTTCCATCCACGCAGGTTAAACTGCTGGGTGGCATGGCAATAAAGCAATCCGACAGGATGCTGTATTTTTCGTTATACAATTTTTCCAGTTCGTTAAGGGTTTCAATCTTTGTTAAAAAAGTAACAATATCGATAGAGTTCGAGTACACGATATATTCCCAGAAACCGCCACAAGGTTTGGCTCCTATTCCAACGCTATAACAGCTATATTCCTCTGAGCACAAGGAAGTTTTAGCCAGATTATTGATCTCAATTTTGAGATTATCAATAACTTTTTTTTCGGCTTCCTGTGGAGAAATATCTCCTGAATCATCGCAGTAAATGACTAAAAAAGCCATTAAAGAGAAAAGAAACTTCATAGAGTGTACTATTAACAAAATTCTTCATAGGCTCCCGCCAAATTCGCAGCAATCATGTCTGCTGATCTACCTTCAATATGATGTCTTTCAAGCATGTGAACCAATTGACCATCTTTAAAAAGAGCAATTGAAGGAGATGAAGGAGGAAAAGGAATCATCATTTCTCTGGCCTTATTAGTTGAATCAACGTCAACACCTGCAAAAACAGTAGTTAAGTGATCAGGGGCTTTTTCAACTTGCAAGGAAGCAATGGCACCTGGTCTTGCTGTTCCCGCGGCACAACCGCATACAGAGTTCACCATGACAAGCGTCGTTCCTGTTTGTTCCAATGCGCTTTCAACATCCTGTGATGTATATAATTCTTCAAAACCTGCATTCACTAATTCCTGACGCATAGGCTTTACCAATTCTTCTGGATACATAATTTTAATTTTAAGTTAAATAATTGAGTATGCAAAGATAAGCAATGAAAAGATATTATCCAGCCAGGGTCTGACTTAAGTTAGCCCCTGACTAATGTCTGAAAAATCAAAAGGTTAACAATTGTTTTTATTCTTGCTATAGACGGCAGATGAGTGGTAAATTACCATATGAAAATGCTTTAATACACTAAACTGGCCTCGAATAGCCTATTTTTCACAAAATATTTGGATTTGAATTGACGGAAGATGTGCGCAGACGCGTATATTTGTGCTTTTAAAATTGTTTATGGCAAATTTTTCGAAATGGCTTGGGGCCGGTTTAGGATGGACCTTTGCAGGACCTATTGGTGGCATCCTTGGCTTCGTTTTTGGTAGTTTTGTAGATGAGTTCTCAGAAAGCGAACTCCTGGATGCAAATAAGAGTTTAAGGTCCAAACAATCTACCCAGTCGGGAGATTTTGAAATTAGTTTATTGGTATTAGCCGCTATTGTCATCAAAGCCGATGGAAGCGTAGACAAGAGAGAACTTGATTTTGTGAGATCTTCCTTTATCGGTATGTACGGTGAAGATCGTGCCAATCATGCTTTTAAACTATTCAAAGGAATTATTAATAATAATAAGATTTCCACGCGACAGGTATGTATGCAGATCAATAAGCATATGAATCATCCTTCGAGACTTCAGTTACTACATTTCTTGTTTGGAGTTGCGAAATCAGACGGCCTGGTAACCGAGAAGGAATTGCACAAAATCAATACCATAGGCGGGTATCTTAACATCAATCAAAACGATTTTAATTCGATTAAGGCCATGTTCTATAATGAGGTGGACAGTTCCTATAAAATTCTCGAAATTGATAAATCGGCATCAAATGATGAGCTTAAAAAAGCTTATAGGAGAATGGTCAAAAAATACCATCCGGATAAACTTCAAAATCTTGGACCTGAACACGTTAAAGGAGCAGAAGAAAAATTCAGACAAGTACAAAGGGCCTATGAACACATTCAGAAGGAAAGGGATCTTTAACTCTTTATACTTAATTTATTTACTGAATTGAATCGGAGGAATTTTGTGCAGTTGTCATAAATCTGGGTTTAATTATATTTTCCAAAATGCTCCACTTTTTAACTTTTTTTTGATGAGGATTACCCAGAATCCATTGGTCATAGATCTTGTTAAAAGTTCCATCTTGTTTTCTAAAATCGATCCATTTATCAATATAATTTCTCCAAATATTGTCTTTAGCTATGGGGAAAACAAGAGCATTGTTAATATGATAAGGAAGCGGATTCACTACTTTATAACCTGGTATTAAAACGGTTATTGAAGCTGCTCTTTCGGCACTTGTAAGATGTGCGTCAATACTTATGGAATCAATTCTGCTACTGTCAGATTTCATTTTTACAGATCCGTTGAGTTCAAAAAAATCTTTCACTTGCGGAACCGGATAAGCACCTCCCTTCGGAAAGTAGGACAGAAATTCCTTGGCAATCTCTTTTCGATCGATGTAAGAAATGGTGAAAGTGTCGAGTTTGGATGTAATATCAAAACTGTCAAACATTTTATTATCCTGTTTAGTCAACAAAGCAAGAGAGATGTTTAAGTATGGCTTTGACAACTCCAGTTCTTCAGCATAACGACTAGACAGGAAGATATCTGACATTACAATATCAAAATAATCCTGATTCATTTCATCAATAAGACGACCAGGGACAATAGGAACAAATTCAATACTAACATGAAGATCATCGGCGAGCCGGTGAGCTAGGTCGATACCAAATCCAACCAATATACTGTCTTTGTTTTTAAACGTAAAAGGTCCAGCTTGTTCGAAATAACCTATTCTAATCTTCCCCCTTCTTTTGATGCGACTTAAAGAATTTTCACGTCTCCATTTCGGATTGGGGTTTTTAGCTCCATTATCAAGGATCACAAATTCTTGTTGATTGCTGATCAACTGAAAACTATTTACAATCTCAAGATTCGTGGGGATATTTTTCATGCTGGATTCAAGGAGTGACCTCAGGCCAAAAATGGATACAACTGTTGTAATGGTCACTATAACTATTCCTTGAATGAATTTTTTCTTTTTGAATTTTAAATATCCTCCACTTGCGCTAATGGTGAGCAGCGTAAGGGCGATTAGGTGAAAGGCACCTAAAACAACCCTGATCCTGTCTGTTAAAACTGTTGATACGACAAAGAGTTGAAAAGTCTCTTTTGGAACCTTTAAGAGATCCAGACTAAAGGGAAGCCCGGTAATCGGTGCCACAAAACTACTCAAAAAAGTAGAGCTCAAAAAGACTGGATAGTCCATAAATTCGAATGCTTCACCAGTAAACCATGCGGCAAAGGGAACAAATATAAAGATCATAAAAGTACCCAGATTTGGGAAAGGATAAGCCAAAGGCATAATAATATCTACCCTATCCTGGGCTTCTTCTGTTGCACTTTCATCAGACCGGATAATCTCTTTGATATTCTCAATTAGTTGGGGGTAGACCACGATGATTTTCCCAGTGGCAAAAATAGTGATCAAGGTTGATCTGGTGATCTTGAAGATGGTTTTTGATGAGTAAGGTGTAAAGATTGAAATTACATAGGGCAACACTAAAAAGGTGATCAAAATCGCTGCCAGAAGGTATACAAGTAAATATCCCTGGAGTCTGCTAAGATCAGACCAACTCAGAGTACTAACAACCCCTGCAGCTATACTGAAAACCCCTATTGGAGTTATCTTGATGATCATTTTATTGACCTGGTTTAGACCATCGGTAAGAATATCCAAGGGTTTGAGCAAGGCCTCCTTATTCGGTAATTTCATTACTCCCAGTCCTATAAAAATGCTGAATAAGACTACGGCAGGAACTACATTGTCGCTCATAGACTCAAAAGGGTTGGCAGGTATGTAAAGTTTAACAAAATCAAAGGGAATACTGGGTTCCAAAAAATCCGAACTGTAAAAATTACCACTTACCCAATTAGGGAAACTCATGGGAAGCACAACAAGATAAATAAGCCCGATACTTAAAAGGAGAAACAAAAAGATTAGCCCGAAACGAATAATCTTCTTACCGGTATCCATGGATAGTCTTCCAATATTGACAATTAGTGAAAACATGATATATGGGAGCACAGTCATTTGAAGGAGGCCTATAAAAATATCTCCAATAATACCAAGCCACGCTACTTCTTCGCCAAAAAAAAGTCCGGTTAAGACGCCAGTTAAAACACCTAGAAGAACTTTGGTTGAAAGAGAAATATTTTTCATTGAAACAATAAAATGATTAGTCAATTATCGGCCTTAATAATTGCTCTAAATGTAGGAAATTTATGGAACTGACACAACATCATGGTCCCAAGATATATCATCAAGTCATTAATCGAAATATTTGGGAGATCGGGTGCAATTAATAAAAGAATATTTTTAAATATCAACTATCTTTGCGCCATGATAGAAGATAAAAACCAGTCCAAAACTTCCCTTTCAGAATTGGGAGAATTTAAGTTAATAGATCACCTTACGAGTAAGACCGTTATTCATCATGATGAGACATTTAAAGGAATAGGTGATGACTGTGCGGTTATAGGTAAAAGTGATGTTCAAACGCTGGTTACCACAGATTTGTTGGTTGAAGGTGTACATTTTGATTTAAGTTATATGCCTCTTAAACACCTTGGTTATAAAGCTGTAATGGTTAATCTTTCGGATGTTTATGCCATGAATGGTGAGGCCAAACAAATTACCGTGTCTATAGCTGTTTCCAACCGGTTTCCTCTGGAAGCTTTGGAGGAATTATATGCAGGAATTCACCTGGCCTGCAATTCGTATAAAGTGGATTTGGTGGGAGGAGATACAACTTCTTCAACAAAGGGTTTATTGATTAGCATCACGGCAATTGGAGAAGTGAAGAAGGAAAAATGTGTATACAGAAACGGTGCCAAATCAAACGACCTTCTTGTAGTAACAGGTGACCTTGGAGCCGCTTATCTTGGCTTACAGGTTCTTGAACGAGAAAAACAGGTTTTTCAGGTCAATCCTAATGCCGAACACGAACTTGAAAATTACACCTATCTGGTGGAGCGTCAGTTAAAACCTGAAGCCAGAAAGGATATCGTCCAATTATTGGCAGATCTCGAGGTCCAACCTACATCAATGATTGATATTTCTGATGGTCTTTCATCAGAAATACTTCATTTGTGTAAACAATCAAATACAGGATGTCAGCTTTTTGAAGATAAAATTCCTTTAGATCAACAAGTTATTTCTACATGTGAAGAATTCAATATTGACAGTACGACGATCGCCTTAAGTGGGGGAGAGGATTACGAGTTATTATTCACAGTTAAACAAGAGGATTTTCCAAAGATTAAGGCAAATCCAAATTTCAGTATTATTGGTCATATGACAGATGACACCAATATCGTTCAGCTCGTGACAAGAGGGGGTCAAAAAGTGGAGATCGTTGCTCAAGGATGGAACGCAATGAATTAAAATAACTTATTCCTTAGGCTTTGGTTTTTTAGTCATTCCGTCATATTTAATATTTGATCGGTAATTTGTATTTAGGTTTACATGTGTCTTTCCATTGTTGAAAAACGACATAGTAAAGTCATATCTTTCATTTTTGCTGCTGGCGCTAAATTTCACATTTATTTTTTGCTTCTCATCATCAACTGTCTTTTGGAAATCTTCCATGAGTCCGTCAAATTCAATCCCGCTGTTACCGGTTATGGCCAATGAACCAGAGTATAAAGAACCGAAAAAGGGCAAATAAATACTGGCACTGTCTTTATTGATCTTTAAGAAGTTAGTAGTTGTAGTTAAAATGATTCTTCCTCCCGCCTGAGAATTTGCCCAGTCAGCCTGAAAAATAAATTCCCTACTCTCGATTAAGGCTTTCATTTTTTCATATTCTTCAGCCGCTTGTTCCTTTTTTAGTTCTTTTTTGGATTGACCAAAAACCAGAGGTCCTGCAAGCAGGCTTATCATAAGTAAAGTGATTATTTTCTTCATTGCTTCGATCTTTGAGTAAGAATGAATTTCCGAATCTTAAATTTAGTGATTATTTGGAAAAAGTGATCACCCTATCAGAGACTTTAACATCTTTGAAATTACAGCTATCTTTGATCCATTCTGCAGTTTTTTGCTGATAAATGAATACATGAGAAGGGTCATTTTTATAATACCAGCGATCAAAGTCCATTTCTTTCTCAAAAAGATGTGTTTTACAGATGAGTTTTCCATCCGGGAGTAAGGTCTTATGCAATTTTTTGAATTCCAAGAATGGATTGTAAAAATGCTCCATGACTTCACAACATACAATAAAATCATACCTGTCATTCAAGACAGAAATGTTATCAAAAAAAATTGGGTCGAAAATTGACATCGTATACCCCTCTTTTATAAGATGTTCAGACAAAACCGGAGTATGGCCACAGCCAAAATCAAGACCATTAGCTCCTTCGTCAAAATATTGTTTTACCTGATCTATTATGGGCCTTACGAATTGAAAATAGCCAATGTCTGTTATGTCACTTTTATGGTGAAGATATCTAGCCTTTTCATCCTGCTCGTGCAACAACTCATTACGGTCTCTGAAAATTCCTTTACAGTTCGGGCATAGCAGGAAGTGTTGCTTTTGATCTTGGTAGAACGAGTTGGCAGGAGTGGCACAAAGTGGGCAAATATCATTCATATGGAAACTTATTCATGATCATTATGCAGAGGCCCCCACTCAGACAGGGTCTTGATCAATTCTTGTTCATTTTCTATATGACTCATATGACCATCTTGAAAAACGACTTTTTCAACAGATCCAAATGAGGCCTGAAGCACTGAACTTTGGTAATCGAGTGCGGGATCCTTCTTCCCTATGATCATCAGTATCGGATAATCATTTTTCTCTAGTAAATGGGTACGATCCTTTCTGTTTTTCATTCCATCGAGAGCAGCAATAATTCCTTGCTGACTCATTTGTAATGCCTTTTCGGTAATTTCCAGAATTTCATTCGAAAAGACAGATCTGTTCTCTTGTGAGAACAAGTTTGGAATGGCTGTTCTTACAAGGATTCTGTGATTTTTCTTTACGGCTATAATGCCACGGTCCCTGTTTATTTTTTTTTCAGGTGTATCTGCAAAGGCTGTCGAATTCATAAGGCACAAGCCTGAAACCTGTTCAGGGTAAAGTTCTGCAAAGGCCAAAGCTATATACCCTCCCATACTGTGTCCGATCAAAGTACATTTGTTAATTTCTAATTTATTGAGCAGAAATTTAACCATCTCAGTCTGAGTTTCCATACTGTGTATATAGCCCAGATTTCCTGTTTTGCCGTGTCCAAGAAGGTCTAAGGAAATTACTCTATGTGTTTTTTCAAAAGGAGCTGTTACTTTTTGCCACATGCTTAAGTCTTCAAGAAACCCATGTAAAAATAAAGCGGGTTTTCCGCTTCCTTTATCGCTAAAATGAAGATTTAAATTCTTGTATCGTAAATTGGGCATGGGGATGAAATTGATATGCTAATTTACAGTATATTTATCAAAATACTAACCTCATGAACCGAACCAAAGAGACCTTTGTTTTGGGTTTTGCTATTTTTGCGGCCTTTTTTGGAGCTGGGAACCTAATACTTCCTCCGATGCTTGGGTTTAAAGCCGGAACAGATTGGGTTTTGGTATCAGTTGGATTTCTATTATCGACAACAGTAATTCCTTTAATGGCTCTTTTTGGTCATGCCAAATTGCAGGGAACTATGGTAGATTTTGGCAGGAAAGTTTCATATAAATTTGGTCTTGTCTACAGTATTTTTGTTTATGCGATTGCCATTATCCTTCCTTGTCCAAGAACAGCAGCAGTTACTCATGAGATGGCGATTGAGCCCTATTTTGGAAGCAGTTCTTTATTGACCAGTGGTATTTATTTTACACTGGTTTTTCTTTTTGCAATCAACAGGGGCAAAGTGATTGATTTTTTGGGTAAGTTTTTGACACCCATCATTGGGATTATTTTGTTGGCCATTATCTTACTCGGTATTTTCGGACCCGGGTACAATATTCATTCGGGAAGTTATGAAGCGCCTTTAATAAGTGGATTTTTGGAAGGTTATCAAACTTATGACGCTCTTGCAGGATTGCTTATGGGTGGTGTAGTTGTGATCACCATTCAGAATTCAAAAAAAAATATGAATATTAGGGAAAAGCAAATGATTATCGGAAGATCAGGATTTATAGCTATGTTAGGTTTATTCATCATTTATATCGGGTTGATCTTTATTGGAGCCAAATACAGTTCTCATTTCGATCAATCTATAAGCCGAACCAGCTTGCTTTCGGCTTTAAGTACTGAGACCATGGGTGAAACCGGCACTGCATTTTTAAGTGTATTGGTCGCCCTGGCTTGTTTTACTACAGCAGTCAGTATTGTGATTGGAACCGCGGATTTTTTTAAGGGTATTTTCGGCAATTCTAAGAAGGTGTATGTTATCGCGACAGCGGTTTCATGTTTCCTGGGTATTGGTATGGGACAATTTGAAGTGAAATTTATAATCGATTTAGCTGTCTATGCTTTGATGTTTATTTATCCTATCTCAATCGTATTGATTGTGCTGAATTTGCTTCCAGAAAAATATGCAGGTGCATTTGTATTCAGAACAGTAGTAGGGATTGCTTTTGTATTTAGCATTCCTGATTTTCTAAAATTCCTGATTCCTCCCGAAAATCTTGAAACCGTTTACAACATTATTCCATTCTCGAGAGATGCCCTGGGTTGGGTGATTCCTTCTATGATTGGTTTTTTATTTGCTAATGTATTCACTTTTTTGAACAGGAAAGAAGTTGTTGATACCTGATGTAATTTTAGTTTTTTTAGAAGAAAAACACGTAAGATATTATTCTTTGTCCTTTTGCCTTGATGCATCATGCTTTATCTTTAAAAGGAAGGGGCGTAAAATAATTTCTTTTGTTCTTTTTTGACGCGCCAAAAAGAACCAAAAACCGCTGTCACTGCACAAGGCAATTGCTGCGCACCATTCACTCACGCAACTTCATGCTTGTTCTCCCTTTCAGTGCGAACGCAATTCCGTTGCTTCGTTCATTATTGCTTCGTGCAGCGCTACCTCCTATAGAAACTTTGATCCTGTTGACAGTATTTCTTGAGATGCTAACGACCTCTTTAAATTCTCGTTTTAGCTTCCGACTTATTTTAACGCCGGAAGTAGCAGCAGCCCCGTAGTGAAACGGCTAGGGCTGCGGTGGAGAAAATAAGGAGGCAAAGTTACAGAGAATTAAAAGCAGTCTTGAATTTTTCGTTCTTTTGTTTCAAGACAAAAGGACAAGAGAGAATATCTCACGAGTTTTTGATTCCTAAAAGAGACAAACTTAATATCGAAATAATTATCTAAAAACGGTCAGTACTAATTAGGCATGGACAATTACCCACAACTACATATAACAACAAAACTATTATCTAAAAACGATCACCAAAATCAGAAAAACCTCTCGCCTTTAATGCGACATCAATTTTTCGATATCTTCAATTTCTATCGGGATATTTTTCATTAGATTAATCGGTTCTCCTGATTTTTGAATCACATAGTCATCTTCGAGCCTGATGCCCAGATTTTCGTCAGGAATATAGATTCCAGGTTCAATGGTAAATACCATATCTGCTTCCATAGGCTCAGTAAGAATACCATAGTCATGCGTGTCGAGACCCATATGATGAGACGTTCCATGCATAAAATATTTTTTATATGCGGGCCAGTTTGGATCCTCCTTTTCAACATCTTCTTTGGAAATAAGTCCTAGACCAAGTAATTCTTTAGTCATGAGTTTACCTACCTCCACATGATAATCTACCCAAATAGTTCCTGGAACCAACAGTTTAGCCGCTGCGTTTTTTACTCTGAGAACGGCATTATACACATCTTTTTGTCTTTCTGAGAATTTTCCGGATACAGGAATGCATCTGGTCATATCACTTGCATAATTGGCATATTCAGCTCCCACATCCATAAGTACAACCTCCCCTTCAGAACAAGGCTGGTTATTTTCAATATAGTGTAAGACACAAGCATTGAATCCTGACCCTAGAATTGGGGTATACGCAAAACCTTCTGATCTGTTAATTTTGAATTCATGAATGAATTCTGCCTCAATTTCGTATTCCATGACCCCGGGTTTCATAAAAGCTAAAACTCTTCTAAATCCTTTTTCAGTAATATCGCAGGCTTTTTGTATCATTTCGATTTCCTGAGGTTCCTTTATAGACCTTAGCCTCTGGATGATGGGTTGACATCTTTTGTAATTGTGACCGGGATATTTTCCTTTTAGCCATTTGATAAACCTCGCATCTCGGGTTTCTGTTTCCACATTTGCTCTATAGTGTTCATTGGTGTTGACATATACCGTTTCTGCCTGAGTCATTAGTTCAAACAATACTTTTTCCATTTCATGCAACCAGTATACAGTTTTAATGCCTGATGTTTCAAAAGCTTTTTCCTTGTTTAGTTTTTCTCCTTCCCAAATTGCAATACGCTCGTTGGTTTCTTTCAAAAAAAGAATTTCACGATTTTCCTGTTTAGGACAGTCTGGAAAGATCATCAAAACACTTTCTTCCTGATCAGCACCTGAGAGATAAAAAATATCTCTGTGTTGAGCAAATGGAAGTGTGCTGTCTGCACTAATGGGATAAATATCATTTGAATTAAAAATGGCCATTGAATTTGAAACCATTTTATCTGCAAATTTTGCTCTATTCTTAGTGAACAACTGATTGTCAATGGGAAAGTATTTCATGTGAAGGTTGTTTTATAATTGGATTATCAAAATTAGGAATTTTAGTCTGAACTTTAGGCAAAAAGGGAAAAATTACGAGCTCGTTCTTTTAGTATCTTTATAAGATGAAAATAGTGATCTTTCTTTGCGTCTTATGCGGTTTTTTAACCAATGATATTTATAGCCAGGCAAAGAATACCAGCTTCTCTAACTTAAGCAGTCCAGAAAAATGGTGGGTGATCTGGCATCCGTTTAAGGCAAGGAATGCTCTGGAAGTGTCTGTTAAAACACTTCAAATAACCGATTCAATACACAAGGTTGGTGTCATTGGGACCGACATGAATGGAGGAAAGCTGGATGCATTTAAGCATGCCTATTGGATGGCGAGTTTGAGTCAGTCAATAGGTGAGAAAGCGGCTATCAAATTAGGAAAGGCACATGAGAAGGGAAATTACAGATCTTTTCTTCAAGGAAAACCCGAAGATGGATTTTTACCAGATAAAAGCTCTTCAGATATGGATCTGTTCAACAACGAGGCTGGTGTTCAAATCTATCTAAGAAACCCAAATGAAAGTGAAATCACCTTGGCTGAGATTGTAATTCAGTCAGTGGTTCATGGCAAGCTAATGATCATTAAAAAAGAAGGAGCCCTCTTTTTCACTTGCGAAGGAACAGCTATTGACGCTTCCACGCTAAAAGGAAAATGGGAAAACGATAAATGCCTAATTCCTTCAGATGAATCATTACAGGTGTTTTTTCTTAGAACTACTCTAATAATTCGTAATCTTTAAATAAGCTGAGCTCGGTTTTTTCGACCTTTTGGCGATAATCCATCCAATCTTGAGCAAAGAACTCGTTGATGTTTTTGATCACAGGATCGAGCTTGCCATGAGCATTTTGAATCAACTGCTTTTCGGTTTCCCCCGGAGCACTCTTTAAAGCTCCGACATAATTTATTGCTGTATATAAATAAGAAATATTGGATGGCATCTTAGTTGCTGTTATGCCCTGACGTTTATCTTCTTTACCCATCATCTCATCAATGAGCAGATTGATTGATTTTTGGATGCTGTCGCTTAATTGAATAAGGCCTTTGTTCAGTACTGAATCTGTTTTTTTAGCTTGGTTTTTAATAGCCAAAGCTATGCTTTTGGATGCTTTTAGCCGTTCAACTGATCTGAAAGCCAGATCTTTCTTTTGTTCCAGAACTTTAAGAAGGTCATGTATTTCTTTAAGAATTTCATAAGGCATTTCTATTCTTGGGTCAAAAGCAACCTTAATTTGTGTCGAATCTTTAAGGCCTTGAAAATGCAAGACCAGTTTGTAGTTACCTGGTAAAACTTTGACTCCGGAAGGTTCTTTACTGGTTACTACTTTTTCTCTTGATGGACTAAAAACCCCTTTCTCGTCAAGATTCCAATACATTCTTTGGAGGCCATTTTCTTTTGGAATAGCTGGTTTCAGGGTTCTTATAAGATTCTCATTGGTGTCATAGATTTTCAAAACCAGAGAATCATTGGCTGTATTTTTCTTAACATCCTTTACTGTGTCTTTTTTTACCTCCTTTTTGTTGATCACATAGCTGATCATGGCACCTTTTTTACGATTTTCTCCGTTAAAAGTTGCATTAGCACCAAATCTTGTTCCACTAGCCTCCTGGTATTGGACACGATAGGCCACCGGAGGTTCAAATAATTTTATGGTCCTGTCAAGAAGTGTGGCACCTGTCTTTGTGATTTCTCTTAAGGGCCGGATGTCGTCCAGAACATAGAATGAACGACCAAATGTTCCAATGGCAAGGTCATGTTCTCTGGGTTGGATCACCATGTCCATGGTAGGAACACTTGGATAATTTTGGGTCCATTTGGTCCACGAGGCTCCTTCATTCAAGCTGAGATATAAGCCATTTTCAGTACCGAGGAAGAGTAATTTTTTTTCAAACGGATCCTGGACCATAGAAAGGCTATAGCCAAAGGTCTCTTTTTTGTCTTTTAACAAATTTTTCCATGTTTTACCATAATCACGGGTTCTCATTAAATAGGGTTTGAAATCAAAATTCCGATAATTGTTCACGATGGCATAAGCTTCACCTTTTGTGAAAGTGGAAACCTTGATCTGCGCAATCCAGCCATCTTTAGGATATTCGCTTGTTTTTGGACTAATATTTGCCCAGCTCTTTCCACCATCACGACTTAGTTGTATCTGACCATCATCTGTTCCGACCCATAGTTCGTCCTTTTCCAGAGAACTTGGACTGATCACAAGAACGGTACAATAATTCTCTGCTCCAGTCGCATCCATAGTAAGTCCGCCGCTATCGTATTGTTTTTGCTTTTCCGGATCGTTTGTTGTCAGATCATGAGAAATAAGTTCCCATTCGTGGCCCTGATTATTTGATTTATGCACAAATTGACTTCCAAAATAAATTGTTTGCTGATCAAAGGGATCAATAGCAATCGCTGAATTCCAGTTGAATCGAAGTTTAACATACGGATCAGGATGTGTGGGTTTAATAAATTTGGAGGCACCGGTTTCACGATCATAGCGGTTCAAATAACCTTCTTGAGACATACTATAGCCGTAACGACTGTCTTTGGGGTCGGGAATCACATCGAATCCGTCCCCGAAAAGGAGCTCTTGCCAATAGGAATTTCTAATACCCTGTGACCTGAAAACATAGGCCGGTCCTACCCAAGATCCATTATCCTGCATGCCCCCATAAATGTTGTAAGGAAAATCATTGTCAACATTGATGTGATAGAATTGTCCAACCGGAAGATTTTCAATAAACCTCCATGTTTTACCTTTATCTTTGGTAATATTCAGCCCACCATCATTTCCGTCAATCATATATTCAGGATTTTCAGGATGTATCCACCAGGCATGATGATCAGGGTGTATGCCTACTTCAGTATTATACGCAGGCATCAACTGTTTAAAGCTTTTTCCACCGTCTATACTGTAATTGACATAAGAGAATACCGTATATAATCGATGTTCATTTATAGGATCTACAAAAATGTCGGAATAGTAGAAAGGACGGTCTCCAATCCCGGAATTACCTTGTTTTGAGGAATTGCTATTGATGAGTTTCCATTTAAATCCGCCATCATCCGACCTGTAAAGACCATTTTTTTTGGCCTCTATCAATGCATAAACTACTTTAGGATTACTTTTTGAAATGGCAAGGCCAATTCTCCCGAGCTCCCCTTCGGGTAAGCCATCTTCTTTGGTCTTTTTGGTCCAATTCTCTCCTCCGTCAAAGGAGATGTATAATCCTGATCCTTCTCCTCCAGAATTAAAAGTATAAGGTTTTCGTCTGTGTTGCCACATGGCCGCTATCAGTTTATTTGGATTGTTTGCATCCACCACCAGGTCAGCTGCCCCTGTTTGGTTATTTACAAATAATATGTTCTTCCAGGTTTTACCCCCATCCACAGTTTTAAAAATTCCTCTTTCAGGATGTTCACCCCAGGGAGAACCTATGGCCGCAACATAGACCGTATTTGGATTATTCCGATCTATTATGATACGATGAATATTTCTGGTTTTTTCCAGCCCCATCAGTTTCCAGTTTTTACCTCCATCAATGCTTTTATAGATTCCAAAGCCACCATTTAGACTGTTTCTCGGATTTCCTTCTCCTGTGCCTACCCAGATAACATCAGGGTTGCTCTGTTGAATACGTATGGCTCCGATTGCCTGCAAACTTTCCTTATCAAAAATGGGTTCCCAGGATATACCCTCGCTTTCCGATTTCCAGATTCCCCCAGAAGCTGCTCCAATATAGATAACATTGGGTTTGTCATTGACAACGTCAATTGCAGTAATTCTACCGCTCATTCCGGCTGGTCCAATTGCCCTGGCCTTCATCCCTTTTAGTTTTTCAACATCCAACTGCTGAGCTTGACTTAATAAAGTAGTAAACAGTAGGATAAGTAATTGTTTTTTCATCTGAGAATTGTTACGATCGTAAGAAAGCATTGCTGCTTTTTTGGTATATTGCATATCAATAATACAAAGAACTTTTTGATTAGAATGCATCCCAAATTGATTAAATATACTAGCCTGTTTTTATTCCTGATCTTAATAGGAAACTTTCAATTGAAAGCCCAGGATTATTTACCGGCTAAGCCAAAAACACAAACCAGTGTTTACGACAGGGCGCAAATGATGAATGGGAATGAAGCAAAAAGGCTCGAACAAAAACTGATTAATTACAGCGATACTACGTCAACCCAAATCGTTGTGATAACGATTAATTCTTTGGAAGGTAACGACATCGCTATGTATGCGACTGAACTTGCGCATAAATGGGGGATTGGTCAGAAAGATGAAGACAATGGAATTGTACTTCTCGTTTCAAAAGATGATCGTCGTATGACCATAAGAACCGGCTATGGGGTGGAGCATTTACTAACGGATGCTCTGTCAAAAAGAATCATAGAGAATATCATCACTCCCGCCTTTAAACAAGGTCAGTATTATCAGGGGCTTGATCAGGGTACGGATGCCATCATACAAATCATGAATGGCGAGTATCAGGGCGAAAGAAATAGCGAAAGGCCCCAGGGTAAGTTTCCCGCATTTCTCATTGTGATCATTTTTATTGTGATTATGATGATTCTTTCACGAAGAAATAAAGGCGGGGGCAAGAACGGAGGTAGAAAGTCTGGTGGATTTTCACTGCTGGATGCCATAATTTTGAGTAACGCCGGCAGAGGCGGATTTGGCAATCGAGGTGGTTTCGGAGGTGGCAGCTCAGGCGGAGGTTTCGGTGGTGGAAGTTTTGGTGGCGGCTTCGGTGGTGGTGGCTTCGGCGGTGGAGGAGCAAGCGGTGGCTGGTAGTGTATTGACTTTTAAACTACCTTAAAAAATCCTTATTAAATTTACTGAACTTGATGTTTTGATAATGAAAGGATGATGTTGTCTTTGTTATCGACATCTTTTTCATCGTGCAGAATTACAAAGCCATTATTCTTAAGTAACTTTTTAGAACTTTCATTGGAATGATCTGTAAAGGCTTTGATGTGATCGAGTTGTAATTCTTCAAATCCAAAACTTAGGACGGCCTTCATGGCCTCATTCATATAACCCATATTTTGATAATCAGGATGCAGGTCATAACCCACTTCACCTATTTTAAGGTCTGAAGAAAAATTCCAAAGACAAATTGAACCTATCATTTTGAGGTTCTCTTTCTGGCAAATCACCCAATTAACATTCTTTCCTTTGGTCATGCTCATTTGAACTTTTTTTACAAAGACAATAGCATCTTCCAATGCTTTTGGAGGATCTCTTTTAATAAATTTATTGACGTCAGTGTCAGACCTTAAAAATAACACCTGGGCATAGTCATCCTCGCAAAAATCACGCAATTTTAATCGTGTAGTTGTGATTTCGGGGAAAGGTTCAAATGTAAAATTCATTTACTTTTTTCTAAAATATACAACCACTGAAACTCCTTTAAAATTGTAAAGTTCTCTTAATTTGTTTTCAATAAATCGTTTGTAGGGATCTTTAACATACTGAGGTAAATTGGCAAAAAAGACAAATTGAGGCGTTGGGGAAGGCAATTGCATGCAGTATTTAATTTTGATGTATTTTCCTTTATAAGCCGGGGGAGGATTAAATTTTATAATATCCAACATGGTTTCATTCAGCTTACTTGTAGCGATTTTTTGCTTTCGGTTTTCAAATACTTCTACGGCTGTTTCAATAGCTTTAAAGATTCTTTGCTTTGTCAAGGCAGAAATGAATACTATAGGGACATCAGTAAAAGGCGCTGTTTCCCTTCTGATCATGGCTTCAAATTCTTTGGTGGTATGTGTGTCTTTTTCTTCAAGATCCCATTTATTCACTAATATGACAATGCCCTTTTTATTCTTTTCGGCCAGCCAAAAGATATTTTGATCCTGCCCTTCAAAACCTCTTGCTGCATCGATAATTAAAATACAAACGTCACTGTATTCAATCGCTCTTACTGATCTCATGACTGAGTAGAATTCGAGATCATCCTTTACCTTTGACTTTTTTCTGATTCCGGCGGTGTCAACAAGATTGAAATCAAATCCAAATCTGTTGTATTTGGTGTCGTTTGAGTCTCTTGTTGTTCCGGCTATATCAGTTACGATATATCGATCTTCTCCAATTAAAGCGTTGATAAAAGACGATTTTCCCGCATTTGGCCTACCAACAACGGCAAACCTTGGGAGTTCATCTTCTTCTTTTTCTTCCTTCTCGGGAAGCGCTAACACGATAGCATCAAGCAATTCTCCGGTGCCACTTCCATTTGTACTGGCAATGGTATAATAGTCACCAAGGCCCAGCCCATAAAATTCAACAGCATCAGCCGCTCTTTTCGAATTATCCACCTTGTTTACGGCTAAAAAAACTGGCTTTTTTACCTTTCTCAACAAATGCGCAACTTCTTCATCCATTCCAGTAATTCCGCTTTCAACATCAACCATAAATATAATGGCATCAGCCTCATCAATTGCCAATTCTACCTGTTTGTCAATTTCAGCTTCAAAAATATCATCGCTGCCTACTACATAACCTCCTGTATCGATCACGGAGAATTCCCTGCCATTCCAGTCGGTCTTTCCATAATGTCTGTCTCGCGTAACACCACTTACAGCATCAACGATGGCCTCTCTTCTCTGAATCAAACGATTGAAAAGTGTTGATTTTCCAACATTTGGTCTTCCAACAATAGCAACAATATTTCCCATGCTTTTTTAATAAAATCGCTGCAAAGATAGTCTTATAAACTTGAATCTGAAAACCGATTCAAAGGATTGAAAAAAAAGACTATATTTAGGATTATCAAGTGTTAAGTACTAAGTGTTAAGGATTAAGTGATAAGAGAATTAAATCATTCTATCATTCTATCAATAAATCATTACCAATAAACATGAAACAGCCTATCCATGACGATGAGCTCAACAGGATCCTGCTCAAACCAAGATTCAAATTTAGATTCAAAGAATCAGAACTTGACATTTTTCAACAGTTTAAAGAAAAGCTTTCCGAAGATGAATGCGTCTATACCAGCATAATCGTTGATCATCATATCATAATTGATGTGCCCAAAGAACAGGAGCATTTCTGGTCACCCCAATTACATGTCGAAATTGAAAAAGAAGAGGATTTAACTATAGTCAAAGGAATTTTGGGACCTAAACCTAAAATCTGGACCTTTTTTATGTTTTTACATTTTATTGTGGCCATCGCATTTTTTGTATTTTTTGTGATCTTTTACTCTAAATGGAGCCTTAATCAAGACTATGGCTTTTCAATGATCATGTGCTTATTGATGCCTGTAATTTGGGTAGGTTTGTACTTTTTTGGTCAGCTTGGCAAAAAATTCGGTTATGACCAAATGCTTGGTTTGCACGAGCTACTTGCTGGCGCTCTTAAGAATTTTAAGAACTACAATGACTAAAGAGCTTTGGCATCAAGGATAGTTTGCATTTCTTTTTGAAGTTCCAAAGCGTTTTCTCTTGCGCGTGTGGCAAAATCCTCCCCCGAGGAAGCATAAATAATTCCTCTTGAAGAATTGATTAACAGCCCAACGTCACTATTTAACCCATAATCACAAACACCCTGAAGATCTCCCCCCTGTGCGCCAATACCTGGCACAAGTAAAAAATGACTGGGTACAATTTTTCGGATCTTTTGAAAATAATCAGGTCTTGTCGCTCCAACTACATACATGAGTTGTTCATTATTTTTCCATTGCAAAGATGTTTCAAGCACTTTTTCATACAGTGTGGTTCCCTCTTCATCCTTTATATTCTGAAAATCAAGACCACCTTTGTTGGAAGTTAACGCTAGCATAATGGTGAATTTATTTTCAAATGCAAGAAAGGGTTCAACTGAATCACTTCCCATATATGGGGCTACAGTTACAGAGTCAAAATTCAAATCTTCAAAAAATGCCTTAGCATATCGGGTTGAGGTATTGCCTATATCTCCTCTTTTTGCATCGGCGATGGTAAATAATGAGGGATAATTTTCATTGAGATAAGCTATGGTTTTCGATAAGCTTTGCCATCCTTTTAAACCATAAGCTTCATAAAATGCCGTATTGGGTTTATAGGCTACAGTCAAATCATGAGTCGCATCAATAATGGCCTTATTAAATTCGAAAATAGGGTCATCGGTATCAAGCAGGTGGGCAGGTATTTTTTCAAGGTCAACATCCAATCCAATACACAAAAATGATCTTTTGGCTTTGATCTCGTGAATTAGCTCTTGTTTCGTCATTTTTTTTGAAAATTGATTGCAGCAAAAGTAATCATTTTATCAGTTTAGGTTATCTTTGCGATTCATTTTAATTTCAACCAAAAAACCAATTTAATGAGAACTAAAATTGTAGCAGGAAACTGGAAGATGAACAAGACCTATAAAGAAACAAAGGCCTTGGTCAAAGAATTAAATCATGCTGTAAAAGAACTTACTTTAGATAATACCCGAGTGATTATTTCACCGACTTTTGTCAATTTACAGAAGGCCTCCAAAATGACTAAAAAATCTGTTATCGAAGTGGCGGCGCAAAATATGCATCAGGAGGCAAACGGGGCCTATACTGGAGAGATTTCAGCCCAAATGATTAAAGGTGTTTATGTTGACACAGTTATTTTAGGCCACTCAGAAAGAAGAGAATATTTTGGTGAAACAGATACACTTCTTGTAGCTAAGGTAGACGCTGCTTTAAAAAACGATTTGGAAGTTATCTTTTGCTTTGGAGAGGTGCTTGAAGACAGAAAGAGCGAAAATCATTTTAAAGTAGTAGAAAGCCAGATTAAGAATGCGCTTTTCCATCTTGATTCAGACGCCTGGTCAAAGATTATTTTAGCTTATGAACCAGTATGGGCAATCGGAACAGGTGAAACTGCCTCTCCTGAACAAGCTCAGGAAATGCACGCTTTTATTCGGGAATTGGTCGCTGAAAGATATTTGAGTGATGTGTCTGAAGAAGTTTCTATTTTGTACGGAGGAAGTGTAAAGCCAGGTAATGCTGAAGAAATCTTTTCGAAGACTGATGTCGATGGGGGTCTGATTGGTGGTGCTGCTTTAAGCGTAGATGATTTTACAGCTATTATAAAGGCTATCTAAGGATATTAGATAAATATTTAAAACTAAAAATCTGTGAAATCTTTTCCGAACGAAAAGATTTCACAGATTTTTTAACTTTAGTGTTATTATGAATTATATCGGATACTTTTTTAAGATTGACTCAGGATCATTAGACATACAAACTGCCATCGATATTTTAGTAGCAGAACTGGGTCAAGTGGGTTTTGAAAGTTTTACTGAAAACCCTGATGGGGTGGAGGCCTATATTCAAAAATTAGACTGGAATACTGATATGCTCGATACTATTCAGATCCTGCAATCGGAGGAGGTGAGTTTTTCTTATGAAATGAGAGAAATTGAACAGGTGAACTGGAACGAAGAATGGGAAAAGAATTTTAAACCCATAGTTGTAGATAATAAAGTAAGTATCAGAGCACCTTTTCACAAGGACCCTCAGTTAGAATATGATATCGTTATTGAACCAAAAATGAGTTTTGGTACGGGCCATCATGAAACAACGCATCTGATGATACAGCATTTGATGCAGATGGATATAAAGGGAAAGAATGTACTCGATATGGGATGTGGTACTGGAATACTTGCCATTTTTTCTAAAATGAAGGGCGCTGCTGCTGTAGATGCCATCGATATTGACAGCTGGTGCTACGAAAATTCATTAGAGAATGTGGAACGTAACAACTGCAAGGGAATATCGGTTTTTGAAGGAGATGCCAAACTTTTAAAACCTAAGGCTTATGAGCTGATCATAGCCAATATAAACCGAAATATTTTGCTCAAGGATATGTCTATTTATGCAAAGAGTTTAAAAGAAAATGGGACTTTACTCTTAAGTGGTTTTTATACAGAGGATATTGAAAATATCGATGAAATTGCCAGGTCGAACGGACTTCAACTCGAAAAGAAATTGGAGAGAAATAATTGGGTTGGATTAAAATATGTAAATTAGCCACAGCATTTGAACAAGAATACCATGATTTATTCAACAAAAGAAAAAACTCAGGAGTCTTCTGACCTAGCCGAACAGGAGGTTAAAATATACGAGATTGTGCTGTTCAATGACGATGTTCATACTTTTGATTTTGTAATCGATTCGCTTATAGAAGTATGTGAACATTCTCTGGAACAGGCTGAGCAATGTACCTATCTGGTTCATTATAAAGGCAAATGTGCAGTTAAAACCGGCGAGTATGACGAGCTTAAACCAAGTTGTACCCAATTGCTGGAACGTGGTCTAAGCGCCGAGATCGTATAGTAAGAACTATAACTGTTTTTCCTGATTGTATTCCCTTATAAAGGAATGTTTCCATGTTTTCTGTCTGGACTTGTTACCTCTTTATTTTCTAGCATCGAAAAAGCTTTGATCAGTTTTCTTCTTGTATCCTTGGGTAGGATAACTTCATCGATAAAACCTCTTCTTGCAGCGCGGTAAGGATCGGCAAATTTATCAGCGTATTCAGCTTCTTTTTCCTTCCATTTGGCGTCTGGATCAGAGGCTTCTGAAATTTCTTTTTTAAAGATTATCTCGCTTGCTCCCTTAGCCCCCATTACAGCAATTTCTGCAGTTGGCCATGCGAAATTCATGTCGGCACCAATGTGTTTTGAATTCATCACATCATAGGCTCCACCATAGGCTTTTCGCGTAATTACAGTTACTCTCGGAACCGTCGCTTCACTAAGTGCATATAATAATTTAGCACCATGAACGATGATACCCCTCCACTCCTGGTCTGTTCCGGGTAAAAAACCTGGTACATCAACCAGTACCAGTAATGGGATGTTAAAACAGTCGCAAAACCTTGTGAATCTAGCCGCTTTTTTTGAACTGTTTACGTCAAGAACACCGGCTAGATTCAGGGGTTGATTGGCGATGATACCTATGCTTCTGCCTGCTAACCGATTGAATCCGACAACGATGTTTTCAGCATAATCCTTATGGATTTCATAAAAGGAATCCTTGTCGCATATACCTTCAATTACTTTTCGCATGTCATAGGGTTTATGTGTGTCTTCAGGAATGATATGCTCGAGTTCCTCACGTACTTCGTCAGAAAGGGTAAAGGGTAATTTAGGCACTTTCAATTTGTTGTTTTGAGGGATATAACACAATAACTTTTTCACTTCCTCTAAACAGGCCAGGTCATTTGGGGCCGTCACATGAGTTACTCCCGATTTAGTGGAATGCGTGGAAGCTCCTCCTAATTCTTCTGAAGTGACTTCTTCATTGGTAACTGTTTTTACTACGTTTGGTCCGGTCACAAACATATAACTCGTTTCCTCCACCATGATCGTAAAGTCGGTCATGGCCGGAGAATAGACAGCTCCACCGGCACAAGGCCCCATGACTGCCGAAATTTGAGGAATTACGCCTGATGACTGAACGTTTCTGTAAAAGATGTCGGCATATCCTCCCAATGAACGAACTCCTTCCTGTATTCTTGCACCACCAGAGTCATTAAGGCCAATGATGGGTGCACCCATTTTTACAGCAAGATCCATGATTTTACAAATTTTTTCGGCATGTGTTTCCGATAATGCCCCTCCAAAGACAGTAAAATCCTGGGCAAAAACATAAATCAATCTGCCGTTTACAGTGCCGTATCCGGTGACCACCCCATCCCCAAAAAACACCTGATTTTCCATTCCAAAATCAGTGCTTCTGTGTGTTACAAGCATGCCCACTTCTTCGAAAGACCCTTCATCCAACAGGCAATCTATTCTTTCTCTGGCTGTGAGTTTTTTCTTCTTATGTTGTCTTTTAATTCTTTTTTCACCACCTCCTAATCTGGCTTCAGCCATTGTTTGCAACAGGGCTTTTTGTTTGTCTTTCATACTATTTGGTTTAGGTTCATTAGGATGTTGTTCTTTAGGTCATGAATATATATTCTCAGCGTTTTGCCAGGATTCATGATTAATTTGGTGTACGTAAGATATTTAGCTCTTGCTGATAGAGTTTCAGGGCTAAAAGTGCAGCTATTCGAGCCTCTTTTTCCCTTCTCTTTATTAGAATTTCCGGCTTGAAATATTTGCCTACAAAATGAGTGTCAAATTTCCCTTGTTTAAAAGCTTTATGCTCACAAACAAACTTACCAAACGGCAATGTTGTTTCAACACCTTCAATAAGGTAGTTGTCTATGGCGTACACCATCTTTTGAATGGCCTCTTCGCGATTTTTCCCGAAAGTGATCAGTTTTGAGATCAATGGATCATAGAATATGGGAATTTCCAATCCTTCTTCATAGCCGTCATCGAGTCGGATATTTTCACCCTGAGGTATTACATATGTATTCAATTTTCCCACATTTGGAAGAAAACCATTTAGTGAATCCTCGGCATAGACCCTCAATTCCAGGGCATGTCCATTGAAGTTCAGATCTTCTTGAACCAGTTCAAGCTTTTGTCCTCTTGCTATTTTTATCTGCTCTTCCACAAGATCAAGTCCAGTTATATACTCTGTTACCGGATGTTCAACCTGCAAACGAGTGTTCATTTCCAGAAAATAAAAATTCAGATCTGCATCGAGAAGAAATTCTACTGTTCCTGCACTTCTGTAGTCACATGCTTTTGCCACCATGACTGCAGCTTCACCCATTTTTTTTCTCAACGCTGCCGTGAGTATTGAAGATGGGGCTTCTTCCACAACTTTTTGATGCCTTCTTTGTATACTGCACTCTCTTTCAAATAAATGCAATATATTTCCATGATTATCTGCAAGAATCTGAAATTCAATATGTCTCGGAGATTCAATATATTTCTCCAGAAAGACTGAACCATCTCCAAAAGCAGACAATGCTTCACTCGATGCCCTCTCCATTTGTGCTTTAAGATCCTTAGGCGATTCAACGATCCTCATTCCCTTACCACCACCACCAGCTGAAGCCTTGATCAATACAGGGTAGCCTATTTTATTGCTAATCTCTTCAGCTTTTTTCAGCTCGGTTACCGCCCTATCAATTCCAGGTACCATTGGGATGTTAAATTTTTTCACAGCGTCTTTAGCTGCAAGCTTGTCGCCCATGATGCTAATGGCTTCATGACCCGGCCCGATAAAAACCATATTGTGGTCTTCAACCGCTTTTGCAAAGCCCGCATTTTCACTCAAAAAACCATATCCGGGGTGAATGGCATCAACGTGTAACTCAAGCGCCTTTTTAATAATAGTATCCCCTAATAGATAACTTTTGTTTGATGGATTATCTCCAATATGAATGGCCTCATCAGCAAAGGTTACATGAGGAGAATTCCTGTCGATCGTCGAATAGATCGCCACAGTTTTTATGCCTAAACGTTTAGCCGTTTTCATGACCCGTAGGGCTATTTCACCCCGATTGGCGATGAGTATCTTTTTCATAAGTATAATTTTGAGTTTGCTTATTCAAGTTCGATAAGTAGTTTGTTTTTATCAACGGTATCTCCAACTGTCACGTGAATTTCTTTTATCACGGCATCATTTGGACTCATAATGGAATTCTCCATTTTCATGGCTTCCAAAATAACCAGGCCTTCTCCCTTTTTCACGGTTTGTCCTTTTTCGACCTGAATGTCAATGATAATTCCGGGCATGGGAGCTTTTATAGAATTTGCCACCTTAGAGGTCCCGGCGGTGTAGCCCATTTTTTTGATAAGATCATCGAGAACTCCTTGAATTTTTACCTCATATACATTTGAATTTATTCTGATGAAGTAGTTTCTCTTAAAGAAATCAGAAGTAACAATATGAGCATCTACCGATTCATTGTCAATGAGAATGTGAAAATTGTCTTTTCCATGTTTGACAATATCGAGATGGTCGATGGCATTTTGACTAAAACTAAATTCCTGAATGTTGTTAACCAGAGCTTTAGAGGGGGTTTTCATATTTGGTAACTGTTTAGAAGTAAATAAAGGTAGTAAATAATTAGCTCAAAATTTAGGCTATCGGAAACATATTTTACGACATTGAAAAGAATAATTACATGATCAATATCATAGTATATTTGTGTAAAATTACCCTACAATATTTTTTTGGCATATTATAGGGTTAATATAGTACATAAATTGGCCAATAAAGGTGTTCTTTTTTTAAGACCTTTGACTTAATTTTGTCGCAAAATTATAAAACTAGTGTCATGAGTATTAAAAAACAATTTTTAAAAAGCAAACCAGTTTGTAAAGTGACTTTTTCTTTGAATCAAGAAGAAGCTTTAAACGGGAAGAAAGTTCAATTATTGGGAGATTTTAATAATTGGAATGTTGAAGAGGCTGTAGATTTGAAAAAATTCAAAAACGGAACCTATAAAACAACATTGGATCTTGAAACTGCCAAAAAGTATCAATTCAAATATTTGATTGATAATTCAAAATGGGAAAATGATCAGGAAGCAGACAGTTATGTGAATAACGGAATCGATGCAGACAGCAATTTTGTTGTAGTACTATAACAATCATTTTTGCCTTTCTTTTAAAGCATTAATATCATGCTTAATATTTGCAGTAGCGGGATCGTGATTTTATCATGATTCCGCTTTATTTTTTATGGAATTAGTTGGTTTGTTTGACTCATAATGAATAAAAAAAGGCCTCTGTAACAGAGACCTTTCATAACATCACATGGGCTTCAAATTTTCTTTCATCATCTTCTTGTGGCAATGCTTTTTCTTCCTTAAAACCCCCTTACCGGAATACTTTAATACCTTGCCGTATCATTGAAGCTAACCAATGTGTGTTACCCTTACTTACAATCGGGTACTTTTTCTTTTTCAATATTTAGGTCTTGATTATTCTGTCAATCATACGTTCTTCAACATCACTTAACGCTTGCCCTTTTAACGAAACCATTAAGTTGGTTAATCTGTTTTTATCCTCTAAAGGTACTACCTCAGCTTCATGATCAATCTGATTGAGAAGCTCTTTCAAGTTTTTAACCGCTACTAAATTCTTTTGTTCCGTATAGATCTTATACTTCACCTCAGTTTCAATATGGGTTAGTAATTCTTGGATCATATCTAATTTTTGACAAAGATAAGTGCATCTCAATAGTAAGATGACGACATCTTGTGTCTTGAAATTAATGTTTTTAAATACGGAGGTTTTTTTTGTTATTTTTGTAGTATGCCAGAAAGAATGAAGAAATATAGTATGATAGGAGAACTTCTCACTGATTACAGAAAGCTAAAAGAGCTCTCTCAGTTAGATTTTGCAGCAAAGTTAAATGTTGATACAAGAACCATTCAGCGTTGGGAAAATGGCGTCACTTTGATAAAGCCAGAAAAGGAGGAAGATATAGTTATCGAGACTATGTTGCCATACCAATTGATAAGAAATTTGAATGCCAGTGTTCCTATTCCTACTTATTATAATTTTAGTTTAAGGAAGTATTCGCTGTCGAAACTTACTAATAAGTTTCCTGAGGCACCATGGTTCAAAAGTAATCTTGAAATTGCAACCAAAAGAATTCGCCGCCTTGATTATGATACAGACATTGATGCTATCGTAAGGTATATGCAATTTCATAAAAAAGTAACAAAATCGTTGAAAGGCGTCATCAAAGAGGCAGTTAGATTATTGCCGGAAATGAATCTTATTATTACTGATGATTCAGGGTATTATTCTGGCCATTCACTTGTCTTTCCTTTAAAACCGGAAGCCTATGAAAAGTTGAGATCTAGGCAGATGAATGAACAGGAAATTACAGTTAGTGACCTTACAAATCATCGGAAATTGGATCGCCCACTTTTTTTTGCCTTTGATATAACGGCAGACAGCAATGACAATATCTATTTTATCAGCAGTCATTTATTCCGATTTGTTAGGGATAAGTCGAATCAAAAGTATTTGTTCTGCTCCATTCCTTTTCGTTATGATAATTTGGAAATTAATGATCAGATTGGTTTAAAGATCGTTTGGGAAGGAGAACGAGGAAAGAATGAATACGGTCTTGATGTATTTCCGCGCTTTCAGGAAGGTAATTTCAAAAATTTCTTATCTGAAGCCAATTGAAAAGATAGAACCATCATTATTATTCCACTTTCATCGTAATCCAGATTGTTTTGAAATATTTCTACTTGCAAGAATTCATCTTTATCGACCATATTTGTCATGATATTTGAACTGTAAAACTGTCGTAAAATATAATCCCAACCCATCGAAAATCGAATGCTCTTAACCTAATAACTAGCAAACCTGTTTTCCCCCTGATTCACTATTAAACATGACCTTCGATAAGATTGGGACCTTCCTCAATTGATTAATCTAATGGTGTCTAACCTATTATTTTGGCAAATAAATACTAAATTATAATCAACCTATGGAGTATTAATAAAACCATTAACCTGGTGCAAAGATATTTCGAGTTAAAGTAGTTCCTAACGACATGCTGTGTCTTATCACATAAATTAAATATTTTATAATATTTGAGCTTGATTCATGCGCTCATCATGCGAAAGAGTTTAGTTTTCGGAACTAGTTTAGTACCTTGGCAGAATGAAACAAGATGAACTATTTCAACTTAGAAAAGAGTTTCAAAATTACCTGGAATACTGGATGCTGTATATGATTAAAGCGAACCAGTCGGGCATTTATCCCGAGATCTCCAATGAGCATATTTTAAATGAAAAGGCCGACCTGGGTTCGATGTATTTGAGCAGGATCATCTATGGTACCGCTAAGGCAGGCCAACTTTTAGAAACGGATCGCTACAGTGCCTTGGCTCAAGCGGCTCTGGAAAACCTCAAAGAATTTAGAAACCCAATGGGTGGTTATTACTGGGCGAGAAAGTACAATATGGAGTGGGCACACGACCCTGAAAATGTCAACATGGGTCAGGCCTTTGCACTTCATGGGCTCGCGACTTATGCCAAAAGAAATGTTTCTCCTGATTCGGAGCTTCTCGTAAAGAAACAATTAGAATTTATACAAACTACTTTAAAAGATAAGGGAGGTACTCAATACTTAGATGGTTATAATGAGCAGTGGATGAGGAGTAAAAAAATGACAAGGTCATTTGGAACTCATTTTCATATGATGGAAGCTCTGGTTAAGGTTTATGAGTTTAAGCCGGAAGAGGAAGTAAAAAAATCAATTCAAGATTTATTGAATTTAATTCTTGATCGGTTTATTGATAAGGAACATTTTTTATGTATCCATCGCTTTACGGAAGACTGGCAGGCACTGGTCAACGAAAACTGGGCAGGGCATAATGCAGAATGCAGCTGGGTTATGTGTGATGCTGCGAGAATTATCAATGATGAGGAACTCATCAAAAGGACAAAGCAAATTGCAGTGCTGATGATGGATAAAGTTATTGAGACCGGCAGAGATCTGGTAAACGGTGGGTATCATAACATAATTTCTGAAAATGGCAGTAGGGAAGCATCGAAATCTTGGTGGCCTCAAGCAGAAGTTACATTAGGTCTGTTAAACACCTATGAAATAACGGGAAACATAAAATATAAGGAGCTTGCACAAGATCAGATCTCTTATATTCGAAAATTCTTTGTTAGCAATAAGGGAGAATGGTATTCTCAGGTAAATCATAAAGGAGAACCTATAAAAGGTGCTCCTTTACTGTTTTTTTGGAAATCTATGTATCATATCGTGCGATATTACAACTATCTTCTTTCACTAACTTAAGCTTCTGCTTCGGTCAATGAGAATATTCCTAAAAAGCGATTATTTGATTGATAGAGGAGTAGTAACTCGTGGATAGCAGAAAACCCTAAGGATTTATTTAGGACTGCTGGTAACGGTAGTAGTGATACCGAGTATAGATTTTGGAAGGATGGAATTGCCTGTATACATATTAAATCTATTGGTTTTAAGCTTTAACAGTATATTGTCTGTGTTCTGACCATCTTACTCTTTTACTGTTGTTAAATAGTGTAGTTCTCATAATTTTGATTCTTTATAACTTGTGATTAGGTTTTGTTTGGATTAAGATCTAATGGCGTAATTTCTGTGTTCTGACCATCTTGCTCTTTTGCTGTTGTTAAATAGTGTAGTTCTCATAATTTTGATTCTTTATAACTTGTGATTAGGTTTTGTTT
>RCND010000371.1_pt1 | contig 41711 bp, 34 predicted proteins | sample 2041351 | NCBI WGS metagenome assembly RCND01 (sample SAMN09708230, study PRJNA481090) | Marine sediment metagenome, whole genome shotgun sequencing project. | biome: marine sediment; feature: ocean; material: sediment; isolation source: Sewage treatment plant 12B marine sediment (STP12B) ... | reverse complement strand
CTGGCAACCTTGCGCTATAGAACTTTAGGGAAACAAAAAGCCCCGTTGATTGTTAGAACGCGCGGCCACAGACTTGAAGGTATTTGGCATTCAGGTTCACAAATGGGTGGATTGATTCATCTTTTACGGGGCATGTATATTCTCGCTCCTAGAAATATGACCCAGGCTGCTGGTTTTTATAATACATTAATGAAAAGTGACGAACCGGCTTTAGTCATAGAAAGTTTAAATGGTTATCGGCTTAAAGAACGAAAACCTTCAAACATTGGGGAGTTCTGTACTCCAATTGGTGTAGTAGAAACTCTCAAGGCGGGTAGTGATATTACACTGGTTTCTTATGGTTCTACAGTTAGAATTGTACTGCGGGTAGCCAGGGAACTTGCAGAAGTAGGAATTGACGCTGAAGTAATTGATGCTCAAACATTATTGCCTTTTGATATTAATCATGATACCCTAAAAAGCGTCATAAAAACAAATAGATTATTGATTATCGATGAAGATGTGCCAGGTGGGTGTTCCGCTTACTTACTCAATGAAATCATTGAAAAACAAGGAGCTTATAATTATTTGGATTGCGCACCTCAAACTTTGACAGCTAAGGCTCATAGACCAGCCTATGGTACAGATGGTGACTATTTTTCAAAACCTAATGCAGAGGATATTTTTGAAAAGGTCTATGAAATAATGCATGAAGCAAATCCCAATGAATTTCCAAAGTTGAGATAAATAAAAAATCTTAGTATTAAAAAACCCCACTCTTAAGTGGGGTTTTATTTTGCTAGCTAGTTCTTAATTTCCTTTTCGGGTTCTTTAACCGTAGTTTCAATTGGGTTTCCATCCGCATCAATCTCTATTATATTGTCAAATCCAAGTTCGTCCAGTTTACTGACGATCTTGGCCCTATCCCCTACCATAAACCAATTAACAGCATCTGGTTTAACTACTGTTTTACTAACCTTGGTAATATCGGTAATTGTAAGATTACGAACATTCTCATCATATTTTTGGTAATAGTCATCAGGTAAGTCAAAACGTACTAAATCGGCAACAGAACTATTAACAGAACTATTGGTTTCCCATTGTCCAGGAAGTTTTAATATCTGATTGGTTTTTACCTTATCCAACTCTTCTTGAGTCGCAGGTCTAGAACTGATGAATTCTGATATTTCCTTCTTAAATTCAGTCACTGACTCAGCAGATTTATCAGTTTGCACCGAACCATATACTAGAAAAGGTCGCTCCGCCTTTGCATCCATCACAAGACCACCAGCACCATAAGACCAATGCTTATCTTCCCTTAGATTCATATTGATTCGTGACGTAAAATTACCTCCTAGAATACTCACCATTTGTTCAAGGGCAATCTCAGAGACATCACCATACTTTTCTGTCAAATGACCAGCAATTATTACTGACTGTTGGGATTCTGGCCTATCCATTAAATACAGGGTATTCTTGGTATTGGTTATAGGTTTAGTAAAAGTAATCTCAGGCACATTTCCTTTTTTCCATTTACCCAATGATTTTTGTAGTTTACTCTTGAGTTCACTCATTTCGACATCTCCGGTCACTACTATTGTAGCATTGTTGGGTTTCATCCAAGAGTTATAAAATTTTAAAATATCATCCCGGGTTAATTTTTCAACCGTTGTTTCATAACCTGCTCCTGAACGCGGATTACTATAAGGATGACCTTCACCATATAACAGTTTATTCATTACACGAAGTGCCATTGGGAATGGCTGTGATTTTTCCTTTTTTATATTATTGATCTGCTCAGTCTTTAACCTATCGAATTCCTTTTGAGGAAACGAAGGGTTTAGAATAACATCGGCAAATAAATCTATACTTGCATCCAGGCTGGGCTTTAAGGTATTCATATAGACGGTAGAATTGTCCTGATTCGAAAAGGTACTTATGCTTGCGCCTAAAAGTTGTAATTGCTCATTGAGTTCCAAAGAGGTCAAATCCTCTGTGCCCTCATCTAATAAATTCATCGCCAATGCCGCGGTTCCAGCGCTAGCCAAATGATCTGTTTTATATCCGGCATCAAGCATTAAGCGCATAACGACCGTAGATACTCCTTTTCTTTGGGCTAGTACAATATTTAGTCCATTTGATAATTTTTCTCTTTGTAATTCCGGAAATTTAGAGCTTTTCGGTGTCCCAAGTTCTGGAAGTATTGAACGATCCACGGTAGATTTTTCAACCGTAAACTCTGGAAATGGATTGCAAACCAAGGTATGCTTGCCCCTTGTTAACCATTTTTCAGCAGTAGCCTTTAAATCTTCAATAGTAGCATCTTCAACATATTTTAATTGTTTTTTAAAATAGGATGCATCTGCATGATAGGTTTCATTTGAAGCTAAAATATCAGAAACACCACCGAAACCTCCAATGCGTTCCAAACCTTTTATAAAACTAGAAAAATACGATGCTTTTACACGCTTTAATTCGGCTTCGGTAATACCTTCATTGATAAGCCGGTCAATCTCTGACTGCAATACGGCTTGAACCGCATCTACATTCTCACCTGACTTAACATTAACTCTAGTAATAAAGGTGCTAGATATCTCACTTGAAGCTTGATATGAGCTAACAGAACTTGCAGTTTGGTCTTCATAGACCAACTTCTTGTAAAGTCTGGAATTCTTTCCACTTGTTAATACAGCGGAGATTAAATCAAAATGAATATCTTCCTTGGCCCCAAATTGTGGTGTGTTCCAAGCAAATAAAATTCTTGATTCAGGAACGCGATCTTCGTAAACCTGATAGGTATCACCACCATGATCTGGAATATTGACTTCTTGCCTAGTAATCGTTGGACCTGAAGGAATGTCTCCGAAATATTTCAAAACCTTTTGATATACTGTTTGAGGATTTATGTCCCCTGCAACAGCAATCACTGCATTTGCCGCACCATAATAGGATTTAAACCATTCTTGTACATCTTCTAAAGAAGCAGCGTTTAAATCTTCCATTTTTCCAATGACAGTCCATGAATAAGGGTGACCAGGGGGATGCATAGCTGTATTTAGTAGATCTCTTTGCTTACCATAAGGTTGGTTTTCTCCCTGTCGTTTCTCATTTTGTACTACACCTCTTTGCTCGTCTAATTTTTCTTGATCAATAGCACCAAGTAAATGCCCCATTCGATCAGACTCCAGAAACAGAACTTGATCTAAAGCTGATACCGGTACATTCTGAAAATAATTAGTTCTATCCGTATTGGTTGTACCATTCAAATCAGTACCCCCAATACGCTCTAAGGCTTGAAAATAGTCATCATTAAAATTCTCACTACCATTAAACATTAGGTGTTCAAACAAGTGAGCAAATCCACTTTTACCAGGTTTCTCATTTTTAGAGCCCACATGATACCAAACATTTACTGCTGCGATTGGTGCTTTATGATCTTCATGAACTAACAGCGTTAAACCGTTGGGCAAAACAAAACGTTCATATGGAATATCAATTTGATCCGCCTTAAATTCAAAGGTTTGAGCAAATTGGGATAGCGAAATAAAAAGAAATCCTAGTAATAGCAGTATATTTTTCTTCATGTTTGATTATTTATTGGATTATTGAATATTAAGTTTTTAAATATACCATTTACTAGAATCTATATCAACTTTATACCAACTTTTTGGTTTATAAAAAATTTCCTACTTTTAATTACTTCAAATTTTACTCTTATGAAAAATAACCTTCAAACAAACATTGGTTTGGCGCTGCTAAGAATTGCGCCTTCTGCAATGTTATTGACCCATGGTATTCCTAAATTTCAAAAATTAATAAGCGGCAATTTTGAATTTGGAGATCCCATAGGCATTGGCGCAACTCCTTCGCTATTCCTCGCCGTTATTGGTGAATTTGTATGCCCTATATTAATCATCATAGGTTTTAAGACCCGTTGGGTGGTGGTTCCACCAATCATAACTATGCTCGTTGCTGGATTTATAGTACACGCTGCAGATCCTATTGGTACTAAGGAAAAAGCATTTTTATTCTTAGCATTCTTTATTGCGATCATTCTCTTGGGACCTGGGAAATTTAGTATTGACAAGAAATAACTAGAATATCTTTGCTATCAGTTCTTTTAAAAGGTCAGATTGTGGAATGGCTGTTGCCCCAACCCCTTTTCCTTTTAAATCCATTTCTCGTAAATGGGATACAATGGAACTTACTTTTTTCATTGGATAATTCTTGGCTGCAACTTGGTACTCCCCTACAAAATAAGGATTAACCCTTAGAGCACTGGCTACATTTTTTGGGGAATGGTCGTTTAAACCATGGTACTGTAATAACTGTGAAAAAAAGTTATGCAATAAAGATACCGTTAATACAAACGGATTGTCTTTCGGATTTTGGGCGAAATAATTGATTATTCTTGTGGCTTTTAGCACATTTCTTTCCCCGATGGCCTTCTTGAGTTCAAAATTATTGTAATCTTTACTGATCCCAATATGTTCTTCTATATCTGCCGGGGTTATTTGACTTTCCTTTGGGAGAACCAAGGTTAGCTTATCCAACTCTTTACTAATTCTGCTTAAATCAGTTCCCAAATATTCGACTAGAACAATAGCTGCTTTATGGGAAATACTATAACCTTTGCCGTGAAGAACTTTTCTCAACCATTCAGATACTTGGTTTTCATAAAGCTTTTTACTTTCAAACAAAACACCATGTTTGCTTACAGATTTATATAATTTTTTGCGTTTATCTAACTTCTTATACTTATAACAGAGAACCAAAACTGTTGACGGCTGCGGATTTTCAGCATAGTCAACAAGTTGTTCTATGGTTCGTGATAATTCCTGGGCTTCTTTTACAATAACCACTTGTCTTTCGGCCATCATGGGATAACGCTTAGCATTGCCCACAATTTCATCGATACTCGCTTCTTTACCATAAAGTACCATTTGATTGAATCCTCTTTCCTCCTCTGTCAAGACATTTTTTTCAATGAACTGTGATATTTTGTCTATATAATAGGGTTCCTCTCCAAACAGAAAATAAATGGGCTTTATCTTTCCGTTTCGTATATCAGCAACAATTTGTTTTACTTCATCCATTCAAAAAAAATCATCAAATTTGCGTCATGCAATCCCTTAACTTTCCGGCCTATGACTTTCGTTTCAAAAATAGCGAAAATAAAGTCCATATTTTTGATACTATACGCAAAAAATTTGTTGTTTTACAACCAGAAGAATGGGTGCGGCAAAATGTTGTTCAATTTTTGATCCATGAGAAGAAATACCCCAAAAGCCTTATCAATGTTGAAAAGCAATTAACGATAAATACCCTTAAAAAACGTTACGATATTGTGGTTTTTGATCCTATGGGGAATATAACAGTATTAGTGGAATGCAAGTCGCCTAAAATAACAATGAACCAGCAAACCTTTGACCAAATTGCCAGATATAATATGCTATTAAATGCCGAATTTCTTATGGTCACCAATGGTCTTCAGCATTTTTATTGCAAAATGGACTTTAGTAAAGAAAAATATACCTTTTTGGAACAAATTCCTGATTTTAGCCGTTAATTTGCAAGCGTTTTGAGAATAGCCATTGTTATACTTAATTGGAATGGAGAGGTACTTTTGGAAAGATACCTCCCTTCGGTTATCCAATATTCTGGTGATGCTGACATCTACATCGCCGACAATGCATCAACCGATGGTTCAGTTGATTTTGTAAAGACGAATTTTCCACAAATACAAATAATCCAAAATAGTGTTAATGGTGGCTTTGCAAAAGGCTATAATGATGCGTTGCGCTCAGTAGATGCAGATATCTTCTGTCTTTTGAATTCTGATGTTGAGGTAACCGAAAATTGGTTGGAGCCCATTAAAGAAGCGTTTAACTCAATAAAGGATGCGGCTATTATTCAACCAAAGATTTTGGATTTATTGCGCAAGGAGTATTTTGAATATGCGGGAGCTGCAGGTGGATTCATTGATCAATTAGGCTATCCTTTTTGTCGGGGTAGAATTTTTCAAGAATTGGAGAAAGATACTGGCCAATACGATGATATTAAAGAAATTTTTTGGGCTACAGGTGCTTGTATGTTCGTTAAAAGTGATGTCTATAGAAGCCTTGGTGGTTTTGATGAGGATTATTTTGCACACCAAGAAGAAGTTGATCTTTGTTGGAGGGCTAAGAATGATGGTTATAAAGTTTATTATATAGGAGCTTCAAAAGTGTACCATTTAGGAGGTTCAACACTTAGTAATATGAATCCCAAAAAAACGTATTTGAATTTTAGGAATTCGCTCTTCTCAATAACAAAAAACCTCCCAAGAAGAAAAGCACTTCTTATTATATTCCTAAGACTTTTATTGGATGCAGTTGCAGGAATTCGATTTATCTTTCAATTTAAGTTCAGACATTGTTTTGCTATAATAAAAGCACATTTAAGTTTCTACACCAAATTTGGTCGAATGTATAGAAAGCGTGAAAAACATAATTTTATAAAAAAATACTACGTCACAAGATCCATAGTATGGTCTCATTTCGTAAATCACGTAAAGAAATTTAACATTTTAGTAAAAGATTAACTAATTTTGCCGAATCTAAGGCCTTATAATTGTATAATTTTGAGGTCGAATTAGATTCATTGGTAGATTAACAAACAATTAATACTAGTATACACATCATTATGAAAAAAATTATTTTAGGCTTATTAGGAGTAACACTAATGTTATCATGTGTTTCACAAAAGAAATATGCAGATTTAGAGGCCCAACACAAAGAAGCCCAAGATTTGTTGAATTCTGCTACCGTTAAATTAAACAGTTGCCTCGAAGAAAAGGCAACGGCAACATCAAGATTACAAACTCTTGAGGATCAAAATGCTTTTTTAAAGGCGAACAACGGAGAACTGATCAACAACATGGGTAATTTGACTACCCTAACAACTAAAGGTGCTGAAAACCTTGAAAAATCATTGGAAAGCCTTCAGGAAAAGGATCTTACCATTCGTAAATTGCAAAATGCCATTACTCGTAGAGATTCCGTAAATCTTTCCTTAGTACAGAGCTTAAAAGGAGTTCTTGGCAATATGGATGACGAGGATATTCAAATCAGTGTAGAAAAAGGTGTTGTATTTGTTTCTATCTCTGATAAATTATTATTCAGCAGCGGAAGCTATAATATTACCAGTAGAGCTAAGGAAGTGTTAGGAAAAGTTGCCAAAGTGGTTAACAACAAACCAGATTTTGAATTCATGGTTGAAGGCCATACAGATGATGTTCCTTACAGAAAAGGTATTTTGTTGGATAACTGGGATTTAAGTACCAAACGTGCCACTGCCGTTGTTCGTATATTACAGAATGATTACGGTGTAGATCCTAAGCGTATGACCGCAGCTGGTAGAGCAGAATATATCCCTCTTTCAACTACTGAAAAATCAAAGAACAGAAGAACAAGAATAGTGGTTCTTCCAAAACTTGATCAATTCTATAGTATGATTGAGGAAGGTATGAAAGATCCTGCCATCAATAATTAGACAAAATAATAGTATAAATCAAAACCGCCCTGATAGAATCATCAGGGCGGTTTTTTTGTGCCTTAAAATTGCGGCATTAAAATATATCTAAACTCCCCTTGCCTTCACGCAGTACTTCAGGTTCGCCCTTCGAAAGATCAATAACGGTTGAAGCTATATTATCACCATATCCACCATCGATAACAACATCGACAAGGTTGCCCCATTTTTCATAAATCAGTTCAGGGTCGGTTGTATATTCCAACAGTTCATCTTCATCATATATTGAAGTAGATACTATTGGGTTTCCCAATTCCCTAACCAAGGCTTGGGCAATGTTATTATCTGGAATGCGAATACCTACAGTTTTCTTCTTCTTAAAATCTCTTGGTAGATTGTTACTCCCTGGAAGCACAAAGGTATATGGCCCTGGTAAGGCTCGTTTTAATATTTTAAAGGTAGAAGTATCTATTTGCCGAACATAGTCTGATAGATTACTTAAATCGGCGCAAATAAAGGACCAATTGGCTTTCGCCAATTTAATTCCCTTGATTCTTGCTATTTTCTCCAATGCTCGACTATTGGTAATATCACAACCAAGCCCGTAAACCGTATCTGTTGGGTAAATTACCAGACCGCCCTTTCTAAGCTCTTGGACTACTTTGGCAATTTGTTTCGGATTGGGATTCTCCTCGTATATTTTTATGAACTGGGCCATTGATTTTATATAAACTTCTATTTTACCTGATAAACCCTAACATAATCAACTTCCATAATAGCAGGAAAAATATCGTCATTTACACCTTCAAGACCACCCCAGTTACCACCCACTGCCATATTCATTAAAAAATAAAATGGTTTTGAAAAAGGCCAATTACCATCATTGTAGTTGGCAGGTCTTTGAAAGGTGAATATGACATTATCAACATCATCAATATAGAATTTCAAATATTTTTCTGACCATAGTACCCCGTAATTATGAAATTCCTCTTCAACTGTTTCAAGTACTATTGGTCCTGATGAGGCCTGTGTACCATCTACATGGTTATTCGTAGTACTATGGATTGTAAAATGTACCTTATTCGGGTCATAGCTCACATACTCCATCATATCAATCTCACCACATGCCGGCCAACCAGTAGTCGATATATTAGTGCCGAGCATCCATAAAGCTGGCCATAGACCGTTACCTTTATGTTCAGGCAATTTGGCTCTTATCTCCATTCGGCCAAACGTAAATGACTTCTTACTATTTAATCGGGTTGAAGTGTAATCTCCTACCTTTTGGCCTGTACCTACTTTCTTAGCCATTATTTTCAAGGTGCCATCACTAACTTCGATATTTTCATGGGCTACATAATTCTGCCATTCATTATTGCCCCAACCATGCTGACCGGTTTCAAACTTCCAATAGGTTTCTGAAAGGCTATTGCCATCAAACTCATCACTCCATAACAATTCGGCATTATCCCAATAATTGGGAGCATTTACATCTAAGCCATCGATAATTTCGGTAGTCTCTTCTTCTAGTTGCTTAACTTCTTTTATTGAAGACTCTTTACAACCAAAGCATAAGCTAAGTATTGTTAAGGGAAGTAAGTATTTGATATTTTGCTTTTTCATAATTCCAAAAAGAAGAGCTATATATTAATATTGAATATTCGTTTAAGGCAGTACTTCCAATTTAGCAAATCGCAATAATAACTTTTTAATATCCCCTTTGTCGAATTTTATTTCGGCCTTCTTGTCATTGCCAACACCTTCAATCTTAATGACAACTCCCCTGCCAAATCGTGTATGATTGACAACGGCACCTTCTGAAAGCATGGGATCTATAACATTGGTATTTTCAATAGGTTTTGAAAGCTCTGGTTTGAGCTTTCTTAATTTTCGGAGTTGGGTTTCATTTGGTCTACCAACCAAAGGTGGTGTGCCTTTTATGGGTTTTATTTGGCGTAATTTGCTTTTATCCACCTCACCGAAAATATCTGCATCAATTAATGATTTATACCGATATCCCTTATCAATTGGGGTCAAATTCTCAACATATTGCTCATCTATCTCCTCCAAAAATCGACTGGGTTCCGCGTCAATCAATTTGCCCCAACGGTAACGATTTTGGGCATAGGTCAAATAAGCTTGTTTTTCTGCCCTTGTCAATGCCACATAGAAAAGTCGCCGCTCCTCTTCAAGCTCACTACGTGTATTCATGCTCATTGCAGACGGAAATAAATCCTCCTCCATCCCAACGATATAAACGTAGGGGAATTCAAGGCCCTTCGCCATATGAATGGTCATTAAAGCAACACGGTCATCATCACCTGTATCTTTATCCAAATCGGTTGCCAAAGCTACATCTTCTAGAAACTCACCAATATCTCCCGTGGAATCGGCTAACTCCTTCTGACCTTCAACAAAATCCTTTATTCCGTTCAAAAGTTCTTCTATATTTTCCATTCGGGCAATCCCCTCTGGAGTACCATCCTTTTTAAACTCAAGAAGAATCCCTGTTTTCTTTGCAACATGTTCTGAAAGGGCAAAAGCATCTGCGCCTTCATTCATGATTTGAAAACTCTTGATCATGGTCACAAAATCTTCCAGTTTTCTTTTTGTTCCCGAATTGATTTTAAGATCAATACGGTCCAAATTCTCTATGACCTCAAAGATGGAACGCCCATAATGATTAGCGGCAACAACTAATTTGTCAATGGTAGTTTGCCCTATTCCTCGCGTTGGAAAGTTTATAATACGCTTAAGGGCCTCCTCGTCTTTCGGATTGATAACCAGTCTTAGATAAGACAATACATCCTTTATTTCCTTGCGCTGGTAAAAAGAAAGTCCACCATAAATACGGTAAGGAATGTCTCTTTTTCTAAGTGCATCTTCAATGGCCCTGGATTGTGAATTTGTACGGTACAATACTGCAAAATGGCCATTTGGAAGTTGGTTTTGCATTTTATTCTCAAAAATGGAACCAGCCACAAACCTTCCCTCCTCTGCATCGGTTGTACTTCGATGTATTTTTATCGCAGCCCCTTCATCATTGGCCGTCCATACCACTTTTTCAAGTTGGTTTTTATTTTTCGCGATGATGGAATTTGCGGCATTTACAATATTCTTGGTAGATCGATAATTTTGTTCCAAACGGTACATGCCCACGTTATCATAATCCCGCTGAAAGTTCAATATATTAGTGATATTGGCGCCTCTGAATGAATAGATACTTTGCGCATCATCACCAACGACGCATATATTTTGATATCTATCGGAAAGCGCCTTTACAATTAAATACTGTGAATGATTGGTATCTTGATACTCATCAACCAAAATGTACCTAAACCTATCTTGGTATTTCATCAATACCTCAGGAAACCTAGTCAAAAGCTCATTGGTCCGCAGTAATAGATCATCGAAATCCATAGCGCCTGCCTTGAAACAACGATTTACATATTCCTCGTATATATCGCCCAGTCTTGGTCGTTTTGCCATGGCATCAGCTTCAATCAATTCGGGGTTTTGCATATAAGCCTTCACCGTTATCAAACTGTTCTTATAAGACGATATTCGATTTTGAACCTGTTTGTATTTATATATATCCTTATCAAGTCCCATTTCCTTGATGATGGATGCTATCAATCTTTGGGAATCCTGTGTGTCGTAAATAGTGAAATTACTTGGGTACCCTAATTTGTCGCCATCAAAACGCAATAGTTTTGCGAAAACGGAATGGAAAGTTCCCATCCATAAATTTTTGGCTTCTGAATTCCCAACAATATCGGCGATACGCTTTTTCATTTCCCTAGCCGCCTTATTGGTAAAGGTCAAAGCCAGAATGTTAAATGCATCTACACCTTGCGCCATAAGGTGGGCTATACGATACGTTAAAACCCTTGTCTTTCCTGAACCTGCACCGGCTATAACCATTAGCGGCCCGTCTTTATGAAGTACAGGTGCCTTTTGTGCATCATTCAAATCATCAATAAAGGTTTTCAATATTTTATAAAATTTAGAACCGTGAATTTAGCCATAATTCAGCGCATCCTAAAATCATCTCCCAATAATTATGAACAATGAAAACAGATTATTCTTCTAATTTGAATATATTTAAGGATTCAAAAAAACAGCATGTCAAGATTAGTAAAAGCCCTCTCCCTATTAACTTTCACATTTTGTATTTCCCTCAATGCCCAAACTAAAAAATCAGGCCCTATCATTACTGATTTTGGGGAAGTTTGGGAAATAAGTGAGCCCGATTATAAAATTGACAAAAACTTGGAGTTAAAAGCGGTTTTTGATATCATGAATTCACCTGAAAACCATGATACGATAAATGCAACCATTGAAACCGCTGCTCGTTTTTTGAACATGCATGCCCAAAGTGGCGTACCGGCAGAACAGCTCAAAATTGCCTTGGTTGTGCATAATAAGGCTTCGAAAGATATTATTACAAATGAAGCCTATCAAAAGCGATATGGTACCAATAATCCCAATTTTGATTTGGTACAGGCATTATTGGATGCTGGCGGACAAATCATTTTTTGCGGACAATCTTCCTTATCTCGAGATTTTCCAAGAGAAGAGCTTATTGACGGGGTACAAATGTCACTTTCGGCAATGACAGCTTTGATTCAATTACAAAATGAAGAATATAGACTTATTAAATTTTAAATCAAATACTTATGAATAAATGTATTAGTATGGCGCTGCTTCTTTTTGGAGGTTTTGCAATGGCGCAGAGTTCAGGACTTGAAAAAGATTACGCTGCTATTGAAAGCAAGGTTGTTGAATGGAGAAGGGAAATTCATCAAAATCCTGAACTATCAAATCGAGAGTTCAAAACCGCAGAAAAAATAGCCAAACATTTAAAAACCTTGGGTATTGAAGTACAGACCGGTGTTGCCCATACGGGAGTTGTAGGTGTTTTAAAAGGAGGGCAAGATGGTAAGGTTGTCGCACTTAGGGCAGATATTGATGCTTTACCCGTAATGGAACGAAATGACCTTCCTTATAAATCTAATGTTACTTCTGAATTTTTGGGTGAGAAGGTTGGGGTTATGCATGCATGTGGCCACGATACCCATACTGCTATTTTAATGGGTGTTGCTGAAGTACTTTCCAAAAACAAGGATAAAATAAAAGGAACAGTGAAGTTTATTTTTCAACCTGCCGAAGAAGGCCCACCACCAGGGGAAGAAGGTGGGGCATTATTGATGGTAAAAGAAGGAGTATTGAAGAATCCTGATGTGGATGCCATTTTCGGACTTCACATTAATTCACAAACTCCGGTTGGTGTAATTCGCTATAAATCTGGGGGAACAATGGCTGCAGCACAGAGTTTCACCATAAACGTTAAGGGAAAGCAAAGTCATGGCTCTCAACCATGGTCTGGTGTTGACCCTATTTTAATCAGTGCTAAAATCATTGATGGGTTGCAGACAATTATAAGTCGCGAAGTTAATTTAACGAATGAAGCTGCAGTCATTACAGTTGGAAAAATCAAAAGTGGTGTACGTTTCAACATTATCCCTGAAAGTGCTGAAATGATCGGGACGATCCGAACCTTGGATTATGATATGAAAGATCAAATCACAAAGAGAATGAAGGAAATGGTGCCTGCCATTGCCAAAGCCTATGGTGGCGATGCTACTGTTGAAATTAGGGATGCAACAGACATTACCTACAATGAACCAGCATTGGTTGAACAAATGTTGCCAACAATGAAACGAATTGCAGGTGATGCCAATATACAAACACAAAAAGCTATTACAGGGGCTGAGGATTTTTCCTATTTTCAAAAAGAAGTACCCGGGTTTTTCTTTTTCTTAGGTGGAATGACTCCTGGGAATACTGAATCATTTCCACACCATACACCTGATTTTCTAATCGATGATAGTGGTTTGCTTTTAGGGGTAAAGGCGCTAACCGAGATGAGTTTGGATTATCTAAACAAATAATATCAAGTTTCTGGTTTCAAGTGAGTGTAATCATTTGAAACCAGAAATACCTTCACATCGTAATAAAGAAACATAATGTTGGATTTTCTTTTAAAAGTTCCCTGGTATCTGTGGTTGTTTATTATTGTGATCATTATAGCTGTCAGGGATATATTTTTTCAACGCGCCCATACCATTTCACATAACTTTCCCATTGTTGGACATTTGCGATATTTATTTGAGAGTATTGGACCAGAAATGAGACAGTATTTCGTAGCGAATAACAGGGAAGAGCTTCCTTTTAATAGAATTGAACGAAGTTGGATCTATGCTTCTGCCAAAAGGGAGAATAATTACGAAGGTTTTGGTACGGATCGCGAAATTTATGCCCATCAACATATTTTTGTAAAAAATCAGATGATGGCCTATAAAGTAGGCCAAGATCATCCCAATGTAAAAGACAAAACCTTTCTACCCTGTGCAAAGGTATTTGGAGCATATAATAAACGTAAGAAGCCTTATAGGCCAGCTTCGGCTATTAATGTTTCTGCAATGAGCTTTGGGTCACTATCAGCTGCTGCGGTTGAAGCCTTAAATGTAGGGGTCGCAAAAGCCAAAGCATATCATAATACTGGCGAAGGCGGACTATCACCTTATCATCAAAAAGGCGGGGATATAATATTTCAATTTGGAACAGGTTATTTTGGCGTACGATCTAAGGATGGTAACTTTTCAATGGAAAAATTAAAAATACTCGTAGATGAAAATCCTTGTATCAAGGCCATTGAGATTAAACTATCCCAAGGAGCAAAACCTGGTAAAGGTGGGGTTTTACCCGGAGCTAAAATAACTTCTGAAATAGCTAAAATCAGAGGTGTTGAGATTGGTAAAGATGTCCTCTCCCCTGCTACACACAAAGCATTTGACACCATACCTGAATTATTGGAACTCATAGAAGACATAGCCGAACAAACGGGACTACCTGTTGGTATTAAAGGCGCCATCGGAAAGTTGGATCAGTGGAAAGAATTAGCCAATCTTATGGTTGAAACAGGTAAAGGACCTGACTTTATCACCGTAGATGGTGGGGAAGGCGGTACAGGTGCCGCACCTCCTAGTTTTGCCGATCATGTATCGCTTCCATGGGTTTACGGATTTTCCAGTCTTTATAAATTGTTTTTAGATAAGAACCTATCGGATCGAATTGTCTTTATAGGCAGCGGCAAACTAGGCTTTCCAGCAAAGGCGGCCATGGCTTTCGCCTTAGGTGCCGATTGTATCAATGTAGCCCGTGAGGCGATGATGAGCATTGGTTGTATTCAAGCACAAATTTGCCACACGAATCGTTGTCCATCAGGTGTCGCAACCCAAAGTAGATGGCTACAAGCAGGAATTAGCGTGCCTTTAAAATCAGATAGATTAGCACAGTATTTTAAGACATTTCGAAAAGAACTGGTTGAAATAACACATGCTGCAGGTTACGAGCACCCCTGCGAATTCACTATGGTTGATATTCAGGTGAATGTAGATGATGATTTTCTTCACAGTGATTTACAGTCAACCTACGGATATGAAAAGGCAAAAGTTAAGTTCAATGGAATGCAAGAACTTCAAGATTGTATATACTTGGGCGGAAAGCATTTCCTAGAGAACAATTAATGATTTATTTTTGTGCTCTGCGAATCAATAATACATCGCGAAAACAATTAACTTAGGTCTATGAAGAAAATTATACTTACACTTTGCGTATTATTTATCTCATCTTCTTTTTTGTTTGCCCAGAAGAAGAAAGAGCTTATTGCTGAAATCGCAGCATTAAAAACCGAATTGGCTGCCACCAAAACTGTTGTTACTCAAGCTAAAAATAATGAAAAAATTGGTTTAGCGAGAGCCGAGTCTTTTGAGTCACAGGTAAAAGAACTCCAAGATGCAAATACCACCTTATTAAAAAACCTCAATAGTTTTGCTCAGGTCTCCAATAAAAATTCTGAAAACATAAATAAGGTAATGGCAAAACTGGAAGAGAAAGAAAATCAGTTAAAGGCTATTAATAATACAATTGCTTCAAACGATTCGACTGCGATTGTGGTTTTGACCAATGCCAAACAAACACTTGGTGAGAACGCCAAAATCGGCGTCAGTAATGGTTCTGTAATCATTGCAACTAAATTAGAATCACTTTTTGGTACCGCTACTGGAGTAACAGTAACAGCAGAAGGTTCAACCTGGTTAGAAAAAATAGCGAGTATTCTAAACGCAAATCCAAAGGTTTCAATAACTATAGAAGGACTGAGTATGACCGGTGAATTGGATGCAGCCGCCAATCAGGCATCAGCTATCGGCGCAGTGCTTCAAAATCAATTTTCGATAGACCCCAATAGGATCGATTCTTTAGGGAAAGATGGGAATTTCAAAGAAGGTATCAACCTTAGTCTTCATCCAAATTACACTCAGTTTTATGAGATGGTGAAAGAGAATATGAGGTCTTCGAATTAAAATAATACCTAATTGATATAGGAAATACTTTTTCAAAAAAACCTGCGTTTTAATTGCGTAAACTAAATACCAATTACAATGACCGGAGATCAAATCTTTCAATTATTCGCCTATTTATTACCCTCAGTAGTTACGGGTGCCGTTGCCTTTTATTTTTTTAGAATGCACACCAATAATGAGGAAGGTAGAAGACGATTTCTTTTACATAAGGATTCCCAACAAAATACACTTCCTATACGTCTTCAAGCCTATGAACGAATGGCCTTGTTCTTGGAACGAATCGCTATCCCTAAATTAGTAGTACGTGTGGCGCCAAAATCAGCCAATAAAAATGATTATGAAAACTTGCTGATAAAGACCATTGAGAATGAATTTGAGCATAATCTATCGCAACAGATTTACATATCTGATGAATGTTGGAATATCATCAAAGCAGCTAAAAGCGCCACTATTCAAATGATTCGTAAAGCAGCCCTGAGTGAAACTGATTCTGCCGATAAGCTACGTGAGGATATCCTGACTGAAACGATGGACAAGCAATCGCCATCGGCCACTGCCCTATCTTTTGTAAAAAGGGAAATAGGGGGGCTTTGGTAAATTCAAACTTAAGATTCAAGTTCAAATGTCAATTGTAATTTTGGCTACTGACTTCTTGCTTCCATCTTCCGACTTCTGACTTTTTCAAATAAAAAATCACTCCAATGTCAGATCCAATTGGGATGTTTCCAAATTCTTGTATTTCGCAAAATTGAATCCGCTTTCCCACCATGTGGTCATTTTCTCTTTGTTGAAAATCAATGAATTGGTTGTCAATACCGCAGGTGTATAATAAAAGTTGATTACCGCATCATGGTGATTTGCCACATACTTACCAATACGGATATTTTGGTGCTCAATCCTATCCAACATAAAAGCGAACATTGCAGTTAACAAGGCGAAGGCATTCTTTGAGGGCATTCTATTAAAAAGGGTTGTTTCAGTTTGTAAAATAATGGCATCAATCTCAGTAGCTCCTCTTTTTATAGCCTCCTCAATGGGTACCATGGAACCTAAACCTCCATCAGCATACTCACACCCATTTTTCTTTACCAAACTCATAAAGGGCGTATAATTGCAAGAAATCCAAATCCATTCGCAGAATTCATCATAAGTGAAATCATTGATGGATTTATACTCCACTTGGTTCAAGGAAAGGTTTGAAACCGTGACCACAATATCCTTATGTCCGTTTTTTAAAACATGGAACTCCTCCTCGGTCAAGGTGTTACGTATAAGTTTTAGGAGATTTTTACTTTCTCCGAAGGTCTTTCTGCCACGATAGAAGTTTTTAAGTACATTCCAATGGTCAATACCAATGCTTTCTACCCCATGCTTTTTTTGAATCACAAAGGGGCAGTTGCTAAAAATACTTTCTTGGTTTACAGAGGTGTAAACCTCTTTGATTTTTTCAATTTTTTGAAGGGCTAAATGGGAAATCAGCAAACTGCCTGTAGAGGTTCCCAAAAATAGGTCATATTTGTAGTTAAGCCCTTGCATCAAATATTGCGCAACGCCACCAGCAAAGGCTCCCTTGCTTCCACCACCAGAAATAACCATTGCTCTCATTGCTAATTCAATTTAGTATTAATATAACGAAATTCAGCATCATTTAGTCCTTTTACAAGTTCAATAAGGCGTTTCCTTTGTTCATCATCCTTTAATAGCCCATCCAACATATTCCTGGCATATTTACGGAACTGCCATGAATGGTGCTCCGATGCATTGAGCAAATCCAAAATATTCTGGTCCGAAAACTTAAAGACTTCGCCAATCAACCCAAAAGCACCTTGACGAGTTTCCATAGAATATTGTGGAGAAGTATAACCAAATAACTCCGAAAGATAACTTTCTTTTAAATCATTATGATAATCCTTGGTAAGAACCGCAAATAGCAACCAGAGTAGACGTACATTTTTATTAGGCAAACCTATTATGCCCTTGGTTTTTTCCAAATAGCGAAATCTATCCTGAGGAAACGAAATCCAAAGTCTGTATAATGCATGTTCAAGGGTAACATAACTCTTGTCATTAAGCAGTGATTCATAGTCAGATTTTAGCCCTAAGGGGACTTTAACATAGGCCAAAGCCAAAGCCTGCCGTATCTTTATGGACTCGCTGCAAAAGGCTCCACCTATCAATCCTGGTGAAAATGATTTATGATACTTTGTAATTATTCTAGCCTTGAGTTCCTCGTTATCAGAGACGCCCCAATACTTTTGGATAGTGTTGGTTTTATCCTCAAGACTAGTCGTTAGCTCCCATTTTAATTTTAAAAAATCGGATACCGATTTTGAGTGGCCCGTCAAATAAGCCTTAGCTTTTTCAAAGGGAAAACTAGGTGCATCCAGCCATACATTTTTATACGCATTTAGGTCAATCCCACTTGCCGCTTCCATTTCACCCATGAAATCTTGAATGGTCACATTTCTGAATTGATACTTTTCCAAATAGTTCTTGATTCCCTGTTTAAAAGCAACATCCCCAATTTGCTCTTTTAGCATCACCAAGGCCCAAGCCCCTTTCTCATAAAATGTGAGACTACTTGCTTTCGGGTTGGTCAGGGCCTCCCCTTTTCCTTCTTCCGAGAGTTCATGTAATTGCTTGGCCGAATCATAGAGTTTCCAATAGGAATATTCAGATCCAAAGATTTCTTTTTCAGCCAGATACGCATAATAGGTGGCAAATCCTTCATGTAGCCAGTGTTGGTTTCCATCTTCCTCGGTTACTAGATTCCCGAACCATTGATGCGCCATTTCATGGGCATTTACGTTTACATAGTTTTTGTCAACAAAGACAATAGTATCAACTACAAATGCATCAGAGAAAATCGTTGCTCCTGTATTCTCCATTCCTGCATATAGAAAATCCTTAACGGGAAGTTGTTTATAGTTTTGCCAGGGATAAGGCACGCCAATTTCCTGTTCCAGAAAATCAAAAATCTGTTTTGTATACCGATATGTGGGTTCAGCTTTTAAACTATCTGAAGGGTAATAATAGTTTTCAATAGGAATTCCACTTGCCGATGTAAGTTCCTGCTTATCATAGTCGCCAATAGCAAAGGCCAAAAGATAACTACTCATGGGGTTGCGCATATCAAAGGACCAGGTTTTGAGGCCATCGGCCTCCATTATTTTCTGAAGTTTGCCATTCGCGATAACCTCATATGAAGCATCAAATGTGATATTCATATCAAACTCCACCTTTTCGGTCATATCATCAAAACTGGGCAACCAATGGCTGGTGTATTTACCTTGACCTTGTGTCCATACCTGCCTGCCGGCAGGTAAGGTTTGACCTTCGACTGCACTCAGGTTGACATCTTCATACCCAACAAAATAGACCGTTTGTTTAGGTTTAGCCGTGTATTCAAGGGTTAGGGAATATACCTTCCCTTTTTTAAGCTTTTTATAAATGGAAGTCGTTTGACCATTATTATTGAATTTAACCTTCTTATTGTTAAGTCTAATAGAAGAAAAATCCATATTTCGTGCGTCTAAAAAAACGGAATCCACGCTTCCCAATGCTTCGAAGTCATATACAACTTTCCCTGTAACTTCTCTTGAATCAGGATTTATTTGAATGGAGGCATTGGCTTTTGTAAAATCTACTTTATCTTGATGTTGAGAGTGCAATCTTACTGACGAAACGACAAGTAAAAGAAGAAATAAACATCGTTTAAGCATACCACAAAATTACGATGTTTTATTGAATAAGTTAAAGTATTAAAAGTCATTTCGAAGAAACGTAGTGACTGAGAAATCACACTAAGCCAAGCTAACAATATAAACAACACCAATTGCCAATCAGGATGGGATTCCTCCCAAAGCCTGCCTTGAGCGTTAGTCGAAAGGGTCGAAATGACAACTCCGGTCATTTCGAAGGAGGCACGACTGAGAAATCTCATTACGGCAAGCAAAACTTTCAAGGCTACACAGATTGTGTGCAAATCAGGATGCGATTCCTCATGTGCATTCGGAATGACTAGAAGTGTCATTTCGAAGGAGGTGCGACTGTGAAATCGCATTAAGCCGAGCATTATTTCTTAATCTATAACAATGAACAGCAATATCAGGATGTGATTTCTCCCCTTGGTCGAAATGACTATATCAATAGTATTGCATCTCAATCACATTACCCCTATTTTTATCGGATGAATGCCAATTACCTGCAGACTCCCATTACCTATCTTAAAGGTGTTGGCCCAAATAGGGCCAATACACTTCAATCGGAGTTGGGCATTGCAACGTATCAGGACTTACTTAATCTCTTCCCAAACCGATACATTGATAAAACCCAGTACTACAAAATCGGGCAATTACAGCGCAATAATGCTGATGTTCAGATCATTGGGAAAATCATCCATATTAAATCTGTAGAACAGAAAAAAGGAAAACGTTTGGTCGCTACCTTTAAGGATGAAACTGGTGAAATGGAATTGGTTTGGTTTCGGGGGCAAAAATGGATTCGTGAAAACTTAAAACTAAACACACCTTATGTGGTTTTTGGTCGTTGCAATTGGTACAGTGGCAAATTCTCTATGCCGCATCCTGAAATGGAGTTGCTGACTGAGCATGAACAAGGCGTCAAGGTCATGATGCAACCTGTATATCCTTCCACCGAAAAATTGGGCAATAGTGGCATTACCAATCGTGTCATCAATAAATTGTTACAGCAATTGTTCTTAGAAACCAAAGGAAAGTTCATGGAGACGCTTTCGGATAGCCTTTTACATGAACTCAAACTGATTTCAAAAAGTGAGGCATTATTCAATATTCATTTTCCTAAGAATCAGGAATATTTAGCGAAAGCCCAGTTTCGATTGAAGTTTGAGGAGTTATTCTATATACAGCTGCAACTTATTTCCAAAAAGATGCTCCGTAAGCAAAAAATCAAAGGCTTCAACTTTGACCAGGTTGGGGAACATTTCAATGATTTTTATAAGAACCACCTACCGTTTGAACTGACCAATGCGCAAAAACGGGTCATCAAAGAGATTCGTGCCGATTTGGGCAGTAATGCACAAATGAATCGGTTATTACAGGGAGATGTTGGCTCTGGTAAGACGATAGTGGCCTTGATGACGATGCTTCTGGCCATTGATAATGGGTTCCAAGCTTGTTTGATGGCCCCGACGGAGATCCTTGCCAATCAACATTTTAATGGTATCAAAGCATTATTGGATGATATTGGAGTGAACATTGCCTTGTTAACGGGTTCTGTTAAGAAATCAGCCAGAAAAATAATCCATGAACAGTTAGAAAATGGGGAACTGCATATTCTCATAGGAACCCATGCCCTGCTTGAAGACAAAGTGCAATATAAAAACCTAGGCTTGGCCATAGTGGACGAGCAACATCGTTTTGGGGTAGCACAGCGTTCCAAACTTTGGCATAAAAACGAAGTACCACCGCATATCCTGGTAATGACCGCAACCCCTATTCCAAGAACCCTCGCCATGAGTTTGTATGGTGATTTGGATATTTCTGTAATTGATGAGCTTCCCCCTGGGCGAAAAGCAATTAAAACAGTACATCGATTTGATTCCAATCGCTTAAAAGTTTTTCGTTTCATCAGGGATGAAATAAAAAAAGAAAGGCAGATCTATCTAGTATATCCCCTGATTCAAGAATCAGAAGCATTGGATTATAAAGATTTAATGGATGGTTATGAAAGTATCGTAAGGGACTTCCCCCTCCCCGATTATCAAATATCGATTGTACATGGCAAGATGAAACCTGCAGACAAGGATTATGAAATGGAACGTTTCGTAAAAGGCGAAACCCAAATCATGGTAGCCACTACGGTTATAGAAGTTGGGGTAAATGTACCCAATGCATCCGTAATGATCATTGAAAGTGCTGAACGATTCGGATTATCCCAATTACACCAATTGCGAGGGCGTGTTGGCCGTGGTGCAGACCAAAGTTATTGTATTTTAATGACTAGTCATAAATTAACTTCCGAAGCAAAAACCAGATTAGAAACCATGGTTAGCACCAATGATGGTTTCGAAATTGCCGAGGTGGACTTAAGACTTAGAGGTCCTGGAGATTTAATGGGTACCCAACAAAGTGGAGTATTGAATTTAAAGATTGCGGATATTGTCAAGGACAATGATATTCTTAAAACGGCTCGGTGGTATGCACTTAAAATCTTAAAAGAAGATCCGAGTCTTGAGAAACCGGATCATCTGGTCATTCGGCATACGTATGCGCAATTAATAAAACATAAGAATATCTGGAATTACATAAGTTGAAAACTAAAAACCCTGACAGTATCGTCAGGGTTTTTAGTTTTCATGCAATTCACTTTTTAATTGATGTCTTCACCATTTTTAAGTTTTTCAAGATAACCAGCAATCGCTTCCTTATTAGGTTGGTCTGGAGCCCTAGTGGCTGCTATTTTTAAGTGTTTTATAGCGGTTTTATAATTACCCATAACAGAATGCGCTCTGGCTAACCCAAAATCCACAGGCCATTGACCTTTATTCTTTTTGGCATTTATTTTAAAAACCTCCATGGCTTTCTCCTTTTGTCCCTGACCTATCAATTGTCTGCCATACCCATGTGTTTCCAATACCGTGGCATAATCCATCGCATCATCCATAACGGCGGAGGCTTCATTGGTTTTACCTTGTTTTGCTAAAATCCTTGATTTAGTACTCAAATTATTAAAATTCTTCTGACTAAAGAACATACCGGTAATAGTTGCATCTATCCAACCTAGGGCTTCATTTAAATCCCCGTCATTATTCAAGGAGAAATTTGCTGCCTGTTCCCAAGTTTGTCTGTTAAACCCAGGGGAATTTTGAAGTTTCGCTCTAATATCCGCTAACACAACATCAGTTACATCCATTTCAATCTTAAAAGGAATTTTCTTTTTCTCCCAACTTAAACTAGCTGTTGCAGAATTGTTCGTTACATCATCAAAAGTATATGTGAGTTGTTCGGTGTCGGCATTTTCAATCATCGTTACATCAACCCTTAAAGCATCTGCAGCAGGGTCATAAAAATAACTTCCCCAAGCATCTTTGTTTTTTGAAAAAATAATCGTGGCCTTGTTGTCCTCATGAATGATCATATGGAGTCCATATTTTCCAGCCGCTAAATCCATTCCTTCAATCTTTACATCATCCTCAAATTTGATGACCGTATTTTCATTGGCACCAGCTCTCCACGGGGATTCTTTTGCTGTTCCAAATCCTAGATTGTTCATTCCATAGGGAACCAATTTTCCCCAAACTTCCCTGCCATTGACACTGGGCCTGGAATATTGAATTGAGATATCAGAAATCCCCACGCGTTGTGATACTTTAGCCATTTGACTTCCTCTAGGAAGATCTAATTGAGCAGATACATTTACAAAGCAAAGCATCATAACCAATGATATTCCAAATAAAAACTTTGAGTACATTTTTTTCATTAGATTGATTTTTTAGTTGTTGTTCTACAAGATATTGATAGTTGAGGCTTTATAAAGTTACTATTGTGTTAAAGTAACATCGGAACATGTTAAACTGTTAATAGGTGTTTGAACATCGTAATTTTTAGACACAATAATTTCCTAAAACCACTACTTTTAATAGCTTTGCTTGCTTAGAATAAATAGAATTATGAGTTCAAAAAAGACACTATTTGATAAGGTATGGGATTCCCATGTTGTTCAACAGATTGAAAATGGCCCTGATGTACTTTTCATTGACCGTCATTTGGTACATGAAGTAACGAGTCCTGTTGCTTTTTTAGGATTGAAAAACAGGGGGATTAAGGTCCTACACCCTGAGAAGACCTTTGCAACTGCAGATCATAACACCCCAACTATAAACCAACATTTACCTGTTGAAGATCCACTTTCTGCCAATCAATTAAGAGCCTTGGAAGAAAATTCCAAGGAATATGGAATTTCGTATTGGGGATTAGGGCATGAGAAAAACGGAATTGTACATGTTGTTGGTCCAGAGTATGGTATTACACAACCTGGAGCCACAATTGTTTGTGGTGATTCACATACCTCTACCCATGGCGCGTTTGGTGCTATTGCATTTGGTATTGGCACCTCTGAAGTTGAAATGGTTTTGGCCACGCAATGTATTATGCAAACCAAACCGAAAAGTATGCGGATAAATGTTGAAGGCTCCTTGAGCAAAGGCGTTACTCCCAAGGATGTAGCCCTTTATATCATTTCACAGCTGACTACTTCTGGTGCAACAGGTTATTTTGTTGAATATGCAGGTCAGGTTTTCCGGGATATGACTATGGAAGGAAGAATGACTGTTTGTAACCTTAGTATTGAAATGGGTGCCCGAGGCGGTATGATTGCTCCAGACGCTAAGACTTTTGAATATGTGAAAGGACGTGAGTTCTCTCCAAAGGGTGCTGCTTTAAACAAAGCAACGGCCTATTGGGAAACACTTTACACCGATGAAGGTGCAGAATTTGATAAGGAAATCACTTTTGATGCTGCCGATATAGAGCCAATGATTACCTATGGAACAAATCCAGGTATGGGTATCGGAATTTCACATGATATCCCAAATGCAGATGCGGTTGAGGGCGGTGAGGCTACGTATAAAAAATCACTGAAATACATGAATTTCAGTGAAGGGGATAGTATGATGGGCAAAGAAATCGATTTTGTGTTCCTTGGAAGTTGTACCAATGGCCGAATTGAAGATTTCAGGGCCTTCATCTCAATCGTTAAAGGAAGAAAAAAAGCTGATAATGTTACTGCCTGGTTGGTGCCCGGTTCACACCAAGTTGAAGCAGCTATCAAAGCAGAAGGATTGCTTGATATTCTTCATGAATCAGGGTTTGAATTAAGGGAGCCCGGTTGCTCCGCTTGTTTGGCCATGAACGATGACAAGATACCTGCCGGAAAATATGCGGTAAGCACCTCTAACAGAAACTTCGAAGGACGCCAAGGCCCAGGTTCCAGAACCTTATTGGCTAGTCCGTTGGTTGCTGCCGCGGCTGCGGTCACAGGTAAGGTAACTGATCCTCGTGAATTAATGAATGCATAGCTATTCGCATTTCGCATTTCGCTAATCGCTTAGAAAAGCATCCAGTGGATTATGAGGGACTATAAAAAGTATAATATATGGCAACTTGGACATGAAATAATAACACTTGATATTTATGAATTATCTAAAGGTTTGCCCACAGAAGAAAGATTTGAAATTACAAGCCAAATTAAAAGAGCTTCCTATTCTATTCCTTCAAATATAGCTGAGGGCTGTGGTAGGGAAACAGATAAAGAGTTCAAGCATTTTTTGGTAATTGCAAGAGGATCAGCAACAGAATTAGAGTATTTTTTGATTTTAATCAGAGATTTAGAATATATTGACAATAACACTTATAGGTTACTAAGCGATAAAGTCAACAAAATAGGAAAGAGCTTAACAAGTTTAATAAATAAAATATAATAAATTAATTGCGAAAAGCGGGCAGCGATTAGCGTTGAGCGTTTTGAGCGAAAGTGAAAAAACATGGCATACGATAAATTCAACATAATAACTTCTTCGGCAGTTCCACTTCCTATTGAGAATGTGGACACCGATCAAATAATTCCAGCTCGATTTTTAAAGGCTACTGAACGAAAGGGTTTTGGTGATAATCTTTTTAGGGATTGGCGTTATAATGCTGACAATTCACCAAAAAGAGATTTTGTACTTAACAATACCATTTACAGTGGTAAAATTTTGGTTGGAGGTAAAAACTTTGGTTCCGGTTCTTCTAGGGAACATGCAGCATGGGCTGTTTATGACTATGGATTCCGTTGTGTAGTTTCTAGCTTTTTTGCAGATATATTCAGAAACAATTGTTTGAATATTGGAGTTTTACCTGTTCAAGTGAGTCCAGAATTCTTGCATAAAATCTTTACTGCGATTGAAACAAATCCTGAATCACAATTGGAGGTGAATCTACCCGAACAATCAATTACCATTTTGGCCACTGGAGAAAGCGAGAGCTTTGACATTAATGATTATAAGAAAGCGAACATGACCAATGGTTTTGATGATATTGATTTTTTATTGAACATCAAGGAACAGATTATCGAATACGCGAAAGATACACCACTTTAATAGCTTTCAAGAGCATATGAAAAAGAGACGGATTGAAATAATGGACACCACGCTTCGTGACGGGGAACAAACCTCTGGAGTGTCTTTTTCTGTTTCCGAAAAATTAACACTGGCCAAATTACTCCTGGATGAACTCAAAGTAGATCGCATAGAAATAGCCTCTGCAAGGGTTTCTGAAGGTGAATTGAAAGCTGTTCAGGAAATTACGGAATGGGCAGCGGAACAAGGTTATCTTGATCGTGTTGAAATTTTGACTTTCGTTGATGGCGGTGTTTCTTTGGAATGGATGAAAAAGGCAGGTGCCAAAGTACAAAACTTGTTGACCAAAGGTTCATTGAACCATCTTACACATCAACTTAAAAAAACACCTGAACAACATTTTGAGGATATTTCCAAAACCTTGAAACTTGCTGAAAAACAAGGGATTAAAACTAATGTCTATTTAGAGGATTGGAGCAATGGCATGCGAAATTCTAAGGACTATGTTTTTCAATATTTGGATTTTTTAACGAAACAAGCTGTCGAGCGAATTTTATTGCCTGATACATTAGGTATTCTGACTTATACTGAAACATTTGAATTTCTTACAGAAATAATACAACGTTATCCTGATTCCCATTTTGATTTTCATGGACATAATGATTATGACCTTGGTATTTCCAATGTTATGGAAGCTGTAAAAGCTGGTTGCCATGGACTACATCTTACCGTAAACGGAATGGGAGAACGTGCAGGTAATGCACCAATGGCAAGTGCAGTAGCGGTTATTAATGATTTTCTTCCTGAGGTCGAGATAGGTGTAAATGAATCTTCCTTGCATAAAGTCAGTAAATTAGTTTCCGCATTCACCGGCTTCGGCATTCCAGCGAACAAACCCATTGTAGGTGATAATGTTTTTACACAAACAGCTGGTATACATGCAGATGGAGATAGTAAAAAGAATCTTTACTTTAATGATTTATTGCCTGAAAGGTTTGGTAGAAAACGCAAATACGCGTTAGGAAAAACCTCTGGCAAAGCGAACATTCAGAAGAATCTTCAAGAATTGGGATTGACTTTGAACGACGAGGAGCTCAAAAAGGTTACCCAACGGATTATTGAGCTTGGAGACAAGAAAGAACGGGTGACAAAAGATGATTTGCCCTATATAATTTCCGATGTATTGAACAGTGGGGATTACCAGCAAAGGGTATTCGTTAAATCTTATGTCCTCACCCACTCCAAGGGGTTAAAGCCCTCTACGACCGTATCTGTGGAGATTGATGGAGAACTCCATGAAGCGCATGCCCAGGGAGATGGACAATATGATGCCTTTATGAATGCCCTCCGAAAAGTTTACAAATCAAAGAAAAAAGATTTTCCAAAGCTTACAGATTACGCAGTACGAATACCACCAGGAAGTCACTCGGATGCCCTTTGTGAAACCATAATCTCATGGGAAAATAATGGTAAGGAATTCATTACTCGTGGTTTGGATTCAGATCAAACGGTATCAGCCATTAAGGCCACTGAAAAAATGTTGAATATTATTTAATACTAAATAGAATATCATTACATGAAATTGAATATCGCACTTTTAGCAGGAGACGGAATAGGTCCTGAAGTAATAGATCAAGCAGTTAAAGTTTCGAATGCAATTGCAAAAAAATTCAATCACGAAATCAATTGGAAACCTGCTTTAACAGGAGCTGCAGCCATAGATGCAGTAGGTGAACCCTACCCGGATGAAACACATGAAATTTGCGCCAATGCCGATGCCGTCTTATTCGGGGCTATTGGCCATCCTCGTTTTGACAATGACCCTTCAGCCAAAGTACGACCTGAACAAGGATTATTGAAGATGAGACAAAAATTGGGTTTGTTCGCCAATGTACGCCCCACCTTTACTTTTCCTTCATTAATAGACAAATCCCCTTTAAAACGTGAACGTATCGAAGGTACCGATTTGATTATCCTACGGGAATTGACAGGCGGAGTTTACTTTGGAGAAAGAGGAAGAAAAGATGATGGTAACACGGCTTATGACACCATGACATACCAAAGATTCGAAATACAACGATTGGCGAAAAAAGGATTCGAAATGGCCATGAAACGTTCCAAGAAATTATGTTGTGTTGACAAGGCCAACGTATTGGAATCATCACGTTTATGGAGAGAAACAGTTCAGGCCATGGAAAAGGACTATCCTGAAGTAGAGGTTACCTATGAATTTGTTGATGCAGTAGCCATGCGCTTGGTGCAATGGCCAAGTGCTTATGATGTAATGATCACAGCTAATCTCTTTGGGGATATTTTGACGGATGAGGCCTCTGTTATTTCAGGCTCCATGGGATTAATGCCGTCATCTTCAGTAGGAAGTAAAGTATCTTTATATGAACCAATACATGGTTCCTATCCACAAGCAGCGGGTAAAGACATCGCAAATCCATTAGCTACTGTACTTTCCGCCGCTATGTTATTCGAAGATTTTAATTTGAATGCTGAGGCACAAGCCATACGCGATGTCGTCAACAAATCATTGGCAGAAGGCATTGTAACCGAAGATTTGGCCGAGGACAGTAAATCCTATAAAACCAGCGAAGTTGGGGATTGGTTGGTCGAAAATATATAGGAAAATTTAATACAAATTTAAAATGCCTTGATTTATTAAAATCAAGGCGTTTTTTATGCGATTATTTTTATATTTAAAGGATATAATCAGTACTCACAAAATTGGAGAGTTTGGTTTCCAACAACTTTTCAATAGTTTCTGTGTTCAATGCATTATCCTTAAAGGCAACGAATGTTCGAATGGAGAACGAACGTAAGGCATCATGAACACTTAAAGTTGACTGTGCAGAATCCTTTCTTCCCGTAAATGGATAAACATCGGGGCCACGCTGACAAGAACTGTTCAAGTTAACACGGCACACTAGATTCACCAACGAATCAATTAATGGAGCCAATGCATATACATCTTTACCGAATAAACTCACCTGTTGACCATAATTACTTTCGGCCATATCATTTAGTGGTTCATTAATATCACTAAACGGTACCACAGGAATTATTGGTCCAAATTGTTCTTCTTGATATACCCGCATATCCTTTGTAACAGGATATAAAACTGCTGGCCATATATAATTATCAAATCGCTTACCTCCTTTTTTATTCAAGATTTTAGCTCCTTTTGAAACAGCATCATCAATAAGTTCTTGAATATAATCCGGTTTTCCCGGTTCCGGTAATGGTGTTAACTTAACACCTTCCACCCAAGGATTTCCAAATTTAAGGGCGTCAACTCGCTTCGCAAATTGCGTATTGAATCCGTCCACGATATTTTCATGTGCATAAATTACCTTTAAAGCTGTACATCGCTGTCCGTTAAATGACAAAGTTCCTGATAAACACTCCTCGATAGTCAAAGAAAGGTCGGCATCGGGTAAAATAATTGCCGGATTCTTGGCTTCCAAGCCCAATACCAATCGTAATCTATTACTCTTAGGATGTTGATTTTGTAATGCATTCGCCGATTTACTGTTACCAATCAATGCAAGAACATCAACTTTTCCTGTTTGCATAATAGGTCCTGCCACTGCTCTACCCCTTCCAAAAAGGACATTGACCACCCCTTTTGGGAAACTGCTCTGAAATGCCTCAAGTAATGGGGCAATTAGTAGAACACCATGCTTTGCTGGTTTAAAAATGGTTGTATTCCCCATGATTATAGCCGGAATCAACAATGCAAACGTCTCATTTAGAGGATAATTATAGGGCGCCAAACAAAGAACAATCCCTAGAGGACCTCTTTTTACATGTGCATATACCCCATCCTGTTTTTGAAATTTGGCGGCATCCCGATCCATCTGTTTACAATCCTCTATAGTATCATAAATATATTCTACCGTACGATCAAATTCTTTTTGGGAGTCGGGCAGTGATTTTCCAATTTCCCACATCAATAATTTTACGATCTCCTCTCTTTTGGTCTTCATTTTTTCTACAAAGACCTCCATGCATTCTAGGCGGTCTTTGACCTGCATGGTTGGCCAAGTACCTTGCCCTTGATTATAGGCGCCAATAGCCGCATTTAAAGCTTCCATAGCCTCTGATTCGCCCATATCTGGTATAGTGCCCAGTAAGGTAGGGGCATATTTATCGGTCGAAGATATAGTGGAAAAGACTTTTGTGGTATTCCCTGTCCATTCCTTTAATTCGCCATTGACCAAATATGTATTTTGATCAATAGTTTCTGTTATGCTATATGCTTTAGGTATTGCCATTATGTATCACTGTTTGAGATTAAAGTGCGAAGTTAAACGATCTTCAATAGAAAAATTGAACATTGTGTTTAAGAAAACGTTAGCGTTGAATTTTTGTAATAAAAGCGCATTTATTTGTGATATGCTTACACTAAATATTGAAAAAGATCTGGTTTATCATTTAAATAGTCCCCATAAAAATTATTAGCTTTCATTCTATTGACCAATGGTATAAGATCAGCCGGACTTTTCAACTCGATGCCCACGATTGCCGGAGCATTTTCCTTGCTTGATTTTTTAGAGTATTCAAAATGGGTAATATCATCATCAGGACCTAAAATCTCTGCAACAAATTGTTTTAATGCGCCTGGACGTTGTGGAAAACGAACAATAAAATAATGTTTCAACTGGCCGTATAGTAATGCACGTTCTTTTATTTCTGCAGTTCTAGTAATATCATTATTGCCACCACTGACGATACACACCACATTCTTACCTTTTATTATATCCTTATACACATCAAGTACTGCGATGTTCAAGGCACCGGCGGGTTCTACAACTATGGCATCCCGATTATATAAATCCAGGATGGTCTGGCAAACCTTGCCTTCAGGAACTGTAACCATTTCATGCAGATACTTTTGACAAATAGGAAAAGTCAAGTCCCCTACTCTTTGCACTGCGGCTCCATCAATAAACTTATCAATCTGTTTAAGCCTTGTATTCCTGCCTTTTTCGATGGATGTCTTCATTGAAGGAGCGCCTTCAGGCTCAACACCAATAATTTTGGTTTCTGGAGATAATGTATTGAATACGGCACAAAGTCCAGATGCAAGTCCGCCACCACCGATGGCGACGAAAATATAGTCTATTGGTTCAGTTGATTGCTCCAATAGCTCTAAACCTATGGTACCTTGACCCTCTATCACTTTTTCGTCGTCAAAAGGGTGAACAAAGTTCTTTTGATTTTCTTTACAAAATTTTAGGGCTGCATTTGAAGAATCATCAAAGGTATCCCCTTCAAGTACCACTGTAATGTTGTGCCCACCGAACATTTTGGTCTGTTCAATTTTCTGTTTGGGGGTAACCGATGGCATATAAATAGTGCCATTGATCCCTAAATGGTTACAAGCAAAGGCCACTCCTTGTGCGTGATTACCAGCACTAGCACAAACTACACCTTTGGATAATTGTTCTTTAGTAAGTGAACTGATCTTATTAAATGCCCCGCGGATCTTATAAGAACGAACGCGATGAAGGTCTTCTCTTTTTAGAAGGATATTTGCATTATATTGTTTTGATAGCCGAATACTTTCATCTAAAGGAGTAACACGGGCTACTTTACGGATAGTTTCCGCAGCAGCCTCAATGTCCTTTATATTTGGAAAATATGCCATAATTATCTCTCCCTATCTCTCCATAGGGAGAGAGTAATTTTAGCTTTGTTTTTATACAATCGGCTTCATCGCTGTCATTGACGCCCTCAAACGTGCGCCTACAATTTCGACTTGATGCTCCCTAAGTGCTTTGTTTACTGTAATCAACTTGGCATTGTCAACCCCATTGTCTTTACCTGTCCCAAAATGCTTGCCAATAACATCAGTGTCAATTTTTTTCATGAAATCGCCTAATAATGGTTTACAGGCATGGTCAAATAAATAGCAGCCGTATTCTGCTGTATCAGAGATTACACGGTTCATTTCAAAAAGTTTCTTCCGAGCAATAGTGTTTGCAATTAACGGGGTTTCATGTAGTGACTCATAATATGCAGATTCACCGATAATACCAGATTCGGTCATTGACTCATAGGCCAATTCAACTCCTGCCCTAACCATGGCTACCATTAGCACTCCATTGTCGTAGAATTCTTGTTCGCTTATTTTTACATCACCCGCTGGAGTTTTCTCAAAAGCTGTTTCACCAGTAGCGGCTCTCCAGCTTAAAAGGTTTTTATCATCATTAGCCCAGTCTTCCATCATCGTTTTTGAGAAATGACCGCTCATGATATCGTCCATATGTTTATGGAATAAAGGACGCATAATATCTTTCAATTCTTCAGACAATTCAAAAGCTTTTATTTTGGCAGGATTTGACAAACGGTCCATCATGTTGGTGATACCGCCATATTTCAACCCTTCAGTAACAGTTTCCCACCCGTATTGAATCAACTTTGAAGCATAACCAGCATCGACGCCTTTCTCGATCATTTTATCAAAACAAAGAATAGAACCTGTTTGCAGTAATCCACATAAAATAGTCTGTTCACCCATGAGATCAGATTTTACCTCGGCAACAAAAGAAGATTCCAATACGCCAGCTTTGTGTCCACCAGTACCAGCAGCATATGCTTTTGCCTGTTCCAGACCTTTTCCTTGAGGATCATTGTCAGGGTGTACAGCAATTAATGTTGGCACACCAAAGCCTCTTTTGTATTCCTCACGCACCTCAGAACCTGGGCTCTTTGGAGCAACCATGATGACGGTCAAATCTTTTCTAACTTGCATTCCTTCCTCAACAATATTGAAACCATGGGAGTAAGACAAGGTTGCATCTTGCTTCATCAAAGGCATAACTGCACCAACAACATTGGTGTGCTGTTTATCAGGAGTTAAATTAATAACCAAGTCTGCGGAAGGCACCAATTCTTCGTAAGTACCAACCGTAAAACCATTCTCGGTTGCATTTTTAAAGGATTGTCTTTTATCTTTGATTGCAGCTTCACGTAAGGTGTATGAAATATCAAGACCAGAATCCCTCATATTCAAACCCTGATTAAGTCCTTGTGCCCCACAACCTACAATTACGATTTTCTTACCTTTTAAAGCCGATACACCATCTGAAAACTCAGAAGAATCCATAAACCTACATTTTCCCAACTGGGTTAATTGATCACGCAATGAAAGTGTATTAAAATAATTTGTCATTTTATATTCTCGTTTTTAGATGATTATTTGTCTTGATAAAATTCGTTTAACATTTTACTAATCGGCATTTCGGCTTTTGTAACGGCCAATCTTCCTGAGCGCACAAATTGCATTATACCATAGGGTTCCAAAGCATCATGCATCTCATCAATCTCATGCCTTCTACCAGATTTGGCCAGCACGAAGAAGTCTCTAGAAACAGTTACTATCTGTGAATTGCTTTCTTTGATTATATTTTGGATCTCACGTTCATCAAAAAGCAAGTGTGATTCTATTTTGAACAGTGCCGATTCTTGATAAATAATCTCATCAACAGTGTGATAATAAGCTTTGATTACCTCGATTTGCTTTTCTATTTGTCCAACAATTTTTATTGTCCAATCTTCCGTTATATTCACCACTATGGTAAATTTGGAAACATTCTCGATTTCTGATTTTGAAACGTTTAGACTTTCTATGTTAATGTGTCGCTTTAAGAATATCCCAGATATTCTATTTAATAATCCCACGTTATTTTCGGAGTAAACCGAAATTGTAAACCATTGTTTTTCCATAATCTAAATAAAAATAAAACCAAGTCTGCTCGAGCGCAGTCGAGAACTAAATTATTTGTAATCAATAAAGACCTCTCGACTGCGCTCGAGGGAACATTGTATTAATACTTTTTAACCGCTACCATCAGCCCCGTAGACCAATTCATTTTAGTAAGGACAAAATCCTTTCTTTGTTCAAGATATTCGACTAATTTATTTACATGGGTCTCATGCCCTTGAGGCCAATTAGGTTGTGTGTTCATATCATCAATAATATAAAATCCACCGACTTTTACCATTGAAAGAACTTTCTCTATCTCACTATATTTTCCAGGCCAAGCATCCGCAAATATTAAATCAAATCTTTCATTTGTATTATGATGGATCCATTCAGAACCATCTTGACATATAATTTTAACCCTAGCATCATTACCAAAATAAGTATTGGCAATTGCAACCAATTCTTGATCATTATCAATAGATATTAAGGTTGAACTTTCGTTCAAGCCATCTATCATCCAAGATAGTGATAAGCCAATACCAGTACCTAATTCCAAAAAATGGCCATTAGGTTTTGACGACACCAAAGTTTTCAAAAGGCTGCCAATATATAAATCAGACGGCATTGTGAAGCTTATCTCTTTAGACTTACTTTCCAATTGCGTATGTATTGCTGGAATATCCTTTATTTTGGAATCGTTCATTCTATTTTAATCTAACGTCTGATACAGATGCTCCTGAAGGAATCATAGGAAATACATTATCCTCTTTCTCAACTTTAACTTCCAGGAAAAAAGCTTCTTTGGAAGCTATCATTTCTTTTACAGTAGCTTTTAAATCTTTTCTTTCGGATACCCTTTTTGAAGTGATATCATACCCTTCTGCAATTTTTACAAAATCTGGGTTACTCATAACTGTCGATGCATACCTGCTTTCAAAAAATAGTTCTTGCCATTGTCTTACCATACCCAAATGGTCATTGTTAAGTACTACAATCTTAACAGGTGTTTTGTTTTGAAAAATGGTTCCCAATTCCTGAATGGTCATCTGAAAGCCCCCATCACCTATAATAGCAACCACTTCTCGATCCATGGCACCCATTTTGGCACCAATGGCTGCTGGCAAAGCAAAACCCATAGTACCTAACCCTCCAGAAGTAATATTGCTTTTTGATTGTTTGAATTTAGAATATCTGCACGCGATCATTTGATGTTGGCCCACATCGCTAACAATAACGGCCTTATGCCCGCTTGCGATATTAATTTCGTTAATAACCTCGGCCATGGTCAAGGCATCTTTGGTAGGGTGCAGTTCTTCTTTGATGACCGTGTCATATTCAATTTTATATTTTTCTTTGAACTCGTTATGCCATTCATCATGACTGTTCTCTTTGATTTTTGGTAATAACAAGTTTAATGTTTCCTTGGAGTCACCCAATACCGCAACATCGGCAGTTACATTTTTATTTATTTCAGCAGGGTCAATTTCAAAGTGGATGACCTTGGCTTGTTTGGCATAGGTATCCAAACTTCCTGTTACCCGGTCATCAAAGCGCATACCAATAGCCACTAGTACATCGCATTCATTGGTCAATACGTTAGGCCCATAATTACCATGCATGCCCACCATTCCCACATTAAGTGGATGATCTGTATCCATTGCTGAAAGTCCAAGAATCGTCCAGGCGGCTGGTATACCAGCTTTTTCAACTAAAGCCTTTAATTGATCCTCAGCCTCACCAAGTATTACGCCTTGTCCGAAGACGATAAAAGGTTTTTTCGCTGAATTGATCAATGCTGCGGCAGCATCTATGGCATCCATATTTGGTTTTGGAACTGGTTTATAACTACGCACACCTGTACAATGTTCATAGCTAAAATCCAATTCGTCAAATTGTGCGTTTTTTGTAATATCGACCAAAACAGGACCTGGACGACCTGATTTTGCTAAATAAAATGCTTTTGCCATTACTTCAGGAATCTCTTCGGCATTAGTAATTTGATGATTCCATTTTGTAACTGGAGTAGAAATTCCAATGATATCAGTTTCTTGAAAAGCATCAGAACCCAGCAAGAGCCTGGGTACTTGTCCCGTAATACAAACCATAGGTGTAGAATCTATCTGTGCATCGGCCAGACCAGTCACTAAATTGGTGGCACCAGGACCAGATGTCGCCATGGCCACACCAACCTTACCAGAAACACGTGCATAACCCTGGGCTGCATGTGTTGCGCCCTGCTCATGACGCGTAAGAATATGGGTCAGTTTATCTTGAAACTTATAAAGCTCATCATAAACGGGCATAATGGCACCTCCGGGGTAACCATAAAGTATATCAACACCTTCGGCCAATAAACAATGTATAATTGCTTCAGCTCCACTAATTCTTATTGTCGTGGACTTCTTGGTTTCTTTTTTCTTCTCTTTCAATGTCTCCATAATTATTTAAGCTTTTCGGGTATCCTTAGACCAGTACCCCTAAAGTCCCATTAAAGGGACGATTTCCTATTGTATCTTTTTAGAATTCATCAGTTACACAACCCTGCGAAGCAGATGATACTGTTTTAGCATATTTGTATAAACTTCCTTTTCTGACCTTCAATGCTGGCTGCACCCAATTAGCTCTTCTAGATTTGATTTCATCATCAGAAAGTGCCACGGAAATACTGTTTTTTTCAGCATCAATAGTAATGATGTCTCCATCTTTTAGAAGAGCTATCATACCACCTTCCTGGGCTTCAGGACATACATGGCCTACTACAAAACCGTGTGTACCTCCTGAAAAACGACCATCTGTAATCAATGCTACCTCTTTTCCAAGGCCAGCACCCATAATTGCTGCTGTTGGCTTTAACATTTCAGGCATTCCAGGTCCACCTTTAGGGCCTTCATAACGAATTACAACTACATCTCCTTTTTTAACCATTCCTGCTCCGATACCGGCATTGGCCTTGAATTCATCATCAAATACTTTTGCTGGTCCTTTAAAATGCAATCCTTCTTTTCCTGTTATTTTGGCTACTGACCCCTCTTCGGCAAGGTTTCCGTAAAGAATGCGAAGATGACCTGTTTCCTTTATTGGTTCATTCAACGGTTTTACTACTTCCTGGCCTTCTTGAAGACCTGGTAATTCAGCAAGATTCTCTGCTATCGTCTTTCCTGTAACCGTTAAACAATCGCCGTGAAGCATACCGTTTTCAAGCATAAACTTCATCACTGCTGGAGTACCACCCACCCGATGTAGATCTTCCATTAAGTATTTTCCACTCGGTTTTAAATCAGCTAAAAATGGCGTGGTATCACTTATTTTCTGGAAATCGTCAAGGGTAAACTCTATCTCCGCTGCCTTTGCAATTGCTAAAAAGTGTAAAACTGCATTCGTTGACCCACCCAATAGGGTTAGCAGACGTACCGCATTCTCAAATGACTTACGCGTTATTATATCACTTGGCTTAATGTCATTTTCCATTAAGTATCTTAAAGCATTACCAGAGCGTATACAATCTTGCTTCTTTTCTTTTGCTAAGGCTGGGTTCGACGAATTATATGGCATTGCCATTCCGAGGGCCTCAATGGCCGAGGCCATTGTATTTGCCGTATACATACCGCCACATGCTCCAGCACCTGGACACGCATTTTGGATAACACTTTTGTAATCTTCCTCATTCATGGTTCCTGCAACTTTCTCGCCCCAAGCCTCAAATGCAGATACAATATCCAACTTTTTGTCTTTGAAACAACCAGAAGCAATGGTGCCACCATATACCAAAACCGATGGTCTGTCTAGTCGAATCATAGCCATTAATGCTCCAGGCATGTTCTTATCACATCCTACAACAGTAACAAGTCCGTCATAATTCATAGCCTGAACCACAGTTTCCATTGAGTCGGCGATGATATCCCTTGAAGGAAGGGAATAGCGCATACCATAAGTACCCATCGATATACCATCACTTACCCCAATCGTATTGAATACTAAACCTACCAATCCTCCTTTGGTCGTACCTTCTTTCACATGTTGGGCCAAATCATTCAGGTGCATATTGCAAGGATTGCCTTCATAACCTGTGCTCGCAATCCCAACCAATGGTTTTTTCAAATCATTTTCGGTTAGACCTATTGCATACAGCATGGCTTGTGCGGCCGGTTGTGTAGGGTCTTGGGTAACATTTTTACTGTATTTGTTCAATTCCATTCAGAAAATTATTGTTGTTGCTTAATCCTATTAGATATCATATATAAATCAAATATAATTGTTTAAAATGCGCTTTATTTTTAACAATTATTACCACTCTAAATCCAAGTGCATAATAATTTATTTACATATCTGATTATCAGCATTTTAAATTCTATATTTTACCATATTCAGTATTTTTAATACCCATAGTTTAGTATGGTTTTAATTCATTTAAAATAAAAATATGATCCAAATAAAGCAATGCACTAATCCTTCACACATTTTTGCTTTGTAAACTATTTATTTACGTAATAACATATATGGTTTATGATATCCCCAAAATGAGTACATTGGGGATATTTTTTATATCAATTTAATGCCCATGGAATTATTACAAAAGCAGCGTGATTTTTTTGCAACTCAACAGACCAAGGATATTTCATTTCGAAAAAAAGCATTGAAAAAATTGCAAAAAGAGATTATTTCTCGTGAAGATGACATTGCGGAGGCAATTTATAAGGATTTCAAAAAGCCTAAGTTTGAAACCTTAGCTGCTGAAACCCAGTTTGTTTTGGCAGAATTAAAGCTAGTTCTAAAAAATATTGAACTATGGGCACGACGAGAGCGTAAATCTGCCACTTTAATGAATTGGCCGTCTTCAGATTGGATCTATAAAGAACCCTATGGGGCTGTACTTGTCATTGCTCCTTGGAACTACCCTTTTCAATTGGCATTCGCCCCCCTGATAGGTGCTATTACTGCTGGAAATACTGTAGTGGTAAAGCCATCAGAGGTAACGCCAAATACGGCTAAAATCATCTCAGAGATTGTGGCATCAGTTTTTGTTCCAGAGCATGTATCAGTTGTAGAAGGTGGTATAGAAGTATCTCAAAACCTTTTAGCTCAAAAATGGGATTATATTTTCTTTACAGGAAGCACCCGAGTTGGACAGATTGTTTATGAAAGCGCTGCAAAACACTTAACCCCAGTTACTTTGGAGCTCGGGGGTAAAAACCCATGCATTGTTGACTCAACGGCATCCATAGCATTAGCGGCCAAGCGTATTGTCTGGGGAAAATTTTTAAATGCTGGACAAACCTGTATCGCCTCAGATTATATTTTGGTTCACTCTAGCGTTAAGGATAAATTAATTGCTGCACTAATACAGAACATAACGAAGTGTTACGGTAAAAACATAGAGGCCTCACCTGATTTTTCACGCACTGTAAATCAAAGTCATTACAAGGGTCTGAATGCAATGTTGGAAGGCCAAGAAATAATTTTCGGCGGAAACAGTAATGATGAAGATAATTACCTTGCTCCTACTTTGGTCAATGAACCAAAATTGGACAGCAAACTGATGCAGGGTGAGATATTTGGACCCATTCTACCTATAATTGCTTACGAGACCGAAGATGATATTCATACATATATCATGAATTACGGAAAACCCTTGGCAACTTATGTTTTTTCGAACAACAAGAAGTTCCAGAAAAAAGTTATAGATACGTATAGTTTTGGTGGCGGTGCCATAAACGATACGGTCATACAGATTACCAATAAAAAACTTCCTTTTGGTGGCGTTGGTGCTAGCGGTATTGGCGCCTATCATGGCAGAACTTCATTTGATATTTTTTCTCACCAAAAAGCGATTATCAAAAAAGCGAATTGGTTAGATGCACCACTTCGTTATCCACCATATAATTTGCCAATGAAGTTGGTAAAAAAGGTAAAACACCTATTTTAGCCGAATGGAAAAAACAGTTTCTGAGGCAATTCAATATAGACGTTCAGTACGCTTATTCAAGGATGATATCGAATTGGATGATGACAAAGTACGTCAGTGTTTAAAAAATGCCTCACTCGCCCCTACCAGCAGTAATTTACAACTATGGGAGTTTTATCATGTTACAGATAAGACTAAACTCAAGGCATTATCAAAAGCCTGCTTTGACCAACCCGCAGCTAAAAACGCAAAACAATTAGTAGTTGTCGTTACTAGAAAAGATCTTTGGAAAAAACGAGCTAAGGCCAATCTGACTTTTTTAAAAAAGAGTTTTACGGATAAACCTTTAGATCAATATACCGATAAAGAAAAATTTGCCCTTAATTATTACAAGAAATTGATTCCTACCCTGTACACAGACCTCTTAGGGATTTTGGGTATGATAAAATACTTATTTTTTCAACTTATAGGGCTTTTCAGACCCATTTATAAGGAGGTCCGAAATTCTGATATGCGTATCGTAGCTCATAAAAGCGCTGGACTGGCAGCACAGAATTTCATGATCTCAATGGCTGCGATTGGATATGACACCTGTCCTATGGAAGGTAGCGATACCAGTAGGGTCAAAAAAATTCTGGATTTACCTTGGGGAGCGGAAATAAATATGGTTATAGGTTGTGGTGTTCGCGACGAAAAAGGTATTTATGGGCCTAGGTTCAGAGTCCCTTTTGAAGAGGTATACAGGAAAGTTTAAACTAACTTGAAAGACACATAATCCCCGAATTTCTTTTGGGCTAAAATAGAGATGGCCTTGTCTGATAACTGAAGTATTCTCGGATACCCCCCTGTTGTTTGACCATCTTTCATTAAAACAATCAATTTACCGGAAGGGGTAATTTGAACAGTTCCAGGCAATGTTGCAGAGGTCAGCATTGATATTTTATGCCCTTTAATCCTTTCTTCAAACTGGTACCCCATTCTATTATACTCTTTTGCAACAGAAAACTCCTTAAAGAAGAGATTTTCCAATTGATTGTTATCCAATAGTCCATATTCTGGCCCTTTAGAGACTTCAAGTACAGTTTCCTCTAAAAGTGGGTCTATTTTAATCTCCGATATTTTGGGGTCGAATGAACTTACTTCAACGTATTCCAATTCATCCCTATCCTTTAAACACCCTGAGGCAGTAATTGGAAAGTATTGTGATTTACTTCCTAAGATGCTTTTAGATTTAAAACCTTCTTTTATGGCCAAATAGCCCCTAAACCCTTCGGTTAATCTTCCATAAGAAAGGATATCACCCGCGTTGACATTATATACTTTGTAATTGTATATAGGTTGATTATTTAGTGTTGCGGACATCTCGGCTCCAGCCAAAACAATAAAAGTATTCTGTTCAAATTGAAGTGTAGGCCCTGTCATTGTGATTTCCAAGACGCATGCATTGTCTTCATTTTCCAAGAGTCTATTTGCCATGCGCACTACACTTAAATCCATCACCCCAGAAACTGGCACACCTTTATCACGATACCCAAAACGCCCCTCGTCCTGAAGGGTCGTAAAAAAACCAGATTTTAGCACCTTAAGCATCCAATTTTATTTTTTCAAATTGATAAATTCCTACTTCACCTTCAATCTTATGTAATTTGTATTCCGCCCTGGAAATAGCATAGAATTGTATTTTGTCCCCTACATTTACGAAACAAGGTTCCTCTCTATTCGCATCAAAAATCGGAACTGAACAATTACCAATAATATTCCAACCACCTGGGGATTCTTGGGGGTATATGCCGGTCTGTTTACCAGCCAGACCAACAGCACCTTTAGCAACCTTTGACCTTGGTTCAGCTCTCCTTGAGGTCTCCAATGATTTTGGCAAGCCTCCCAAATACATAAACCCAGGCAAAAAACCAATTCCGAAGACGGTATAAATATGCGAAGTATGCAATTCAATGATTTTCGCGACAGATTCACCTAATTCTTTTGCAACTTCCTCTATATCAATAGCGAAATCCAAATCATAGCAAACTGGAAGTTTCCAAAGATATTTATCCGAATGATGAGCACCCT
>RCND010000125.1_pt1 | contig 42155 bp, 49 predicted proteins | sample 2041351 | NCBI WGS metagenome assembly RCND01 (sample SAMN09708230, study PRJNA481090) | Marine sediment metagenome, whole genome shotgun sequencing project. | biome: marine sediment; feature: ocean; material: sediment; isolation source: Sewage treatment plant 12B marine sediment (STP12B) ... | reverse complement strand
TAAAGCCTATCATTTGGACAAACTGTAAAACCAATATCTTAAAGTGACTTTCCCTAGCATCCAAGTACTGATCCACCAAACCGTCAGTTTTGGTTAATGCATGTGATGTTCGCCCGGATAGTTTAAAGCTTATGATGGTTCTGGCGACTTCCTGTATCCAATGCGCCATTTTATACTTTTTCTTTGACTCTATTAGGCTGGTTTCCAAACCCTTTTCTATGGTATATTTAAACACGATATAAATCAATGCCAACAATAATATTCCGTAGGCTATGAAAAAAGGATGATAAAGCGAAAGCAGCAACAGGCCAAAAATAATTTGTAATAGTGCAGCGGGGAAATCCAAAAGTAATTTGGAGATTCCTTTTTGGATATTGAGTACATCAAAAAACCGATTAGCCAGCTCAGGTGGATAGTTGTTATACAGTGCACTCATTTTTATTTTGGGAAAACGGTAGGCAAATTCAAAGGAAGCCCTAGTGTAAATCTTTTGTTGTACGTTTTCAATGATACGCATCTGCATGAGTTGTAAAACTCCTACGAATGCGACACCCAATGTTACTAGAATTACCAAAACAATCCATGAAGTACTTACCTGCGCTCCTTGGATTAAGTTGATTATGGCCTGAATACCCAATGGTAGGGAAAGACTTACAAGTCCTGCAAAAATTGCATAATAAAATACTTGTAAAACATCGCGCTTGTCCAAACGCAATAATCCGATAAGCCGCTGCCAAGCGGTTAAAACATTTTTTGACATTTTCTTTAGGATTTAAGGACGGAGAAAACCAGATTTGAAAAATAATTTCCCAAATCGTCATTGCCTCTACAATCCGTTAAAGAGCTAAAATGGTTCTTTAAAAAATGTTGATGCAATGAACCTTCTAATATGGTACTGGCCAAACTAGAGGGGTATTGATAATTTGGATCTAAATTCTTTATCATATCCTTTAAACGGTTTACCAACCTTTGATAAATAACAAAATAACCTTCCTTATTTTCCGCATCTACCTCCTTTGTAAGGTAAGATTTGGAATATTCATTGATGACTATTTTATTCAAAAGTACTTCATTTATGTGGGAAAAGGCATTGTCTTCTGCGGTAGTTTTGGTAACTATTTCCACTGCTGCAGCTAATTTTTCCCGCTCATCTTTTATACCATTCGTTGCAAAAACCAATTGATATTCCAACCATCCCCAATACCATGATGTTAAGTAAAGAAGTAATTTATGCTTATTTTCAAAATACCTATAAATAGAGCTTTCGTTCGATCCTATTTTGGCCCCTAATTTCTTAAATGTAAAACTTTCAAAACCCATCTCATCTATCATAAGAATACTGTTCTGAATAATTCTTCTCCCTAAGTCCGAAGACTCGGGATCTTTCACATATATTTTCTCATTGATACTAATTTTCACGGATTGTAGCAAATGCTCCATGTTGTTTGATTTTGGATTAGCAACAAATATAATAGTATTACTACTATTATATGATAGTTTAACTAATTATTAACGACAGAAATACATTTAACGGTATAGATAGTATTAAATTTATATCCCGTTAATTTTAAATTTGTATGCTTATGAAAAATGTATTTATGCTCATCATTCTCATTCTTACCCCATGGTTAGCTCAGGCACAGGGAATGTTCCATCTTTCATTCGAACACAACCAAAGCACTGTGAATACTGCTATGGATGATAGTGAAATAAGTTTACCTAATAAGGGGTCTACCGTAATAGTAGGTGGTTTAAATGATTTGGACGGTATGGGAAATTATCTAAATGTTTACGGGAGTAAACTTATAGTAGATAGTCTAGATATAGCATCTGACGGTACTCAAAATATTGTATTCAGAAGGGAAGATGGGAATAACTTCTTTAACCGCTATCCTACCATGAAGGCAAAACTTACACCTGTTAACCATATTGCAACAGACCAAAATAACCCATAAGTATATACGTTAATCGTAAATATAAATAATCATGAGAAATTTAGTTTTTTATGTAGCCTTTATAGCGGCAGGACTACTACAGGCACAGGAACAAAAAGATACAATTGTCAAAGGAGATATCTTGATATTGAGCCAACCCTTAGGTTCCTCCTATTCTCATATAGAGTTCCCCAAGAAAAATATCATTATAAAACGTGGTGCAATCGCTAATTTTAACAATTTAATAGGGCAGAAACTGGTTGTGGACCAAATTATTTTGTTTGAAGATGGTACGACAGAGGCAATTCTAAAAAGAAAAGACGGGAAAAACTTTTTCAGATTTTTTCCAAAGGTAAAATCCAATTTAGATAAGGCAGTTGCCACAGGAGAGTTAAAAATTCCAAAGAGAAAAAATCAGATAGCCAAAAATTAAAGTTTATCGGTCTCCCTTTGACGCTATTTCGTTTGGCAATAATTTATCCAAGAAAACGAAATCAGTATTTTTTAAAAAAAACAAATGATATTAGCACACATTATAGCTGCCAACCGGAAACAGGCTCTTGAAATAATTCATTTACTAATGGATGAAAACCTATTACTGCAAGCTGCTGTATCCGAAAAAACAATCTACCAGAAAAAAACCGCAAATGGTGAATTAGTTCGTGAAAACCGAACATTGATTATTGGCAAAACTAAAGCACTACTTTTTACTACGATAAATGATGTGCTCAAAAGAAATTTCAAGGAAGATATGCCCATGCTATATTCTGTTCCTATCGTTTATATGGATGAGGAGCTAGCTGCCATGCTTAGGGAGAATACGGCAAAAGTATAGCATCTCTAACTAACAGTATGGAACCAACTGAAATGCTCCGAAATAATACGTTCTTTTTCTAATTTCACATACTCCAAAAAAGCACTTGCCGCAGGTGATAATTTTTTAGATCTAAGCCACACTAAATTCCAAGTTGTACTTAACGGTAAGCCTTCTACATCAATTATCTGTAAATCTTTATTCAATAGCTCGTTCTTTATCCCAATAAGAGGCATAATCGAATAACCCAAACCTGACATTACCGCCTGCTTTACCGCTTCATTGGAGGTTAGTTCAATTTTTTTTGATGTTGGCAACTTATTCTCCCTAATAAAGCCTTCCATAGCACTTCTGGTTGCTGAACCTTGCTCTCTGTAAATTAACGGTAACCCCTCAAAAGTGCTTTTATTTATCTTATTTTTAATTTTGTGTTTGGTACTTCCTACCAACAAAAGTTTGTTCTCCATAAGCTCCACACAATCTATTTTTAAGTGCTCTGGCAGCACCGAAACTAACGCAAAATCTACTTCGTTCTGTTCAAGTGCCTTTACCACCTTGGACTTATTGGTAACATCCATGGAAAGCTCAACTCCACTGTTAGTATTTATGAAATCGCTTAAAAAAAAAGGCATTACGTATTGTCCTGTAGACACAATGGATATTTTAAGCCTACCGAATAAGCTACCTTCATATGCTAAAGACTTATAATTAATAGCATAGACTTGGTCTATAATTCTTTCAGCAGCCTCCGCAATTTCTTTTCCAAAGTCTGTTACATAAAGCTTTCTCCCTACCACCTCAGTTAAAGGAATGGAGAACTGATCCTGAAAATTTTTTAATTGAATCGACACCGCTGGCTGAGTCAAAAATAGTTCCTCGGCAGCTTTTGTAATACTTTGTTTTTCAGTAATTTTTAAAAAAACCTTTAGTTGGTGCAATGTATAATTCATAAATAAATCTTATGTATTTGATAATAAATATAAATAAAAATTAATGACTAATGCTTTGTATCTTCAAAAAAGAGCGATTTAATTAAATGCAAAAAGATTATGAAAAAGAAAATTTTCACTTTACTCCTAACTTCTATTATTTTTTTCCAGCTACAAAGCCAGAAACAAAGCGAATTTTTAGATATGAATATTCCTTTGGATTTGAAACTGGACTACGAAACTAAACAAAGCAATAGTCCAGAGGACAAAAGTTTAAACATCTCAAAACTGTTTCTGGTCATAGAATTCATATTTGAACAAAAATTAGATGAGGAAACTTCGAACACTACAAAACAGTTCAAATATCTAAGTACGCTACACATTACGGATTTCACCACGTCAACCCTAAACCAAGACATATCGAAAACAGCTTTGATATCCACTTTAACGTTTAACCATGAAACAGAAAACACATTTTTTTCATGGTTAAATCCAATTTCAACCGTTTCTAGAAATCTTCACAATGCGCAGTACATTCCAAAAGGTTTTGGACCCGCAATAAGAATATGACGTCAACTTAACCAAGAAACATTATATATATTAATACCTTTCATAGTTAATATTAATAAAAATTTATTGATTATTAATACCAACTTTGTAACTTAATCCTCTAATAAGAATAAGTGCACTTATGAAGACAGAAGGAATGAAAGTTAAGCCCAATAAGATACAGAAAATTCAATTAGTTGATGGGGACTTTACCGTTTCAGAAGCATCTGATGTTGTAATGTTACTTATTGACGAAAAGATAAATTTCCATAAGTTGCAGAGACTATCCCTAAGCGAAGGTTTTTCCGGTGCGGACACAAACTATCCAGATGGTAGAATTGGTGAATTGGAGCACGAAAAATCAATAGCAAAAGCTTTTTTTACTAAAGTTCGAAAAACGGGTGCTACTATCAAAATAAATGGAACTCTTGAAATTTCTTTAAGCAAATAAAAACGCAGTGTTTGCTACTTTTGTTTTAGGCAAACTAGCCGTCTGTAGGATAAATTAGCATTACGTGCTGATTAAAAACCCTATTCTTGAGTTATAATCAGCGCTATATAATAGTTCTCTTATAAACTAGGATTAACCTATTTTATGATTATATTTTGTTTTTTAGTGAAAGCCCATAAGTTCACGATTGTAAAGTTGCTTTTTTAATCTTCAATACTAATGATTTTAGCTCAAAAGCTAGCAATAGGGCTAGGCAGTGATGAGATTGGCTGACACCTTCCCTTTTAATTTTACTAATTGGAGTACCGCTTCATCTATTTGTTGCGCGACCATTCTAAGCTATTAAACTATCTTTAAGCAACTAATGTCAAAACATGAAGAAAAATAGATGTGGATGGTGCGAGGGCAATGCACTTTACGAAGCCTACCATGATCAAGAATGGGGTGTTCCAATAAAGGATGACGCCACTATTTTTGAATTTTTAATCTTGGAGACTTTTCAAGCAGGACTCAGTTGGATTACCGTCCTCAAAAAAAGAGAAAATTTCAGGGCTGCGCTCGATAATTTTGACCACCACAAAATTGCCTTATACCAACAATCTAAAATTGACAACTTGTTGCAAGATTCCGGTATTATAAGAAACCGTTTAAAGATAAAAGCCACAGTTTCTAATGCAAATGCGTTTATAGAAATCCAAAAGGAACATGGAAGTTTCAGTAACTATATCTGGGGTTTCGTAAACCACAAACCCATTAAGAACGCTATCGTCAACTATAAGCAAGCGCCAGCTAATACCCCACTGTCAGATACTATAAGTAAAGACCTAAAAAAAAAGGGGTTCAAGTTTGTAGGGAGTACCGTCATCTACGCACATATGCAAGCTACTGGAATGGTGAACGATCACGAAACCCATTGTTTTCGATATAACGAAGTATAACCTATGCTCAAAACTAAATGAAAGCTAGATTCTATGTTTTCTTTATCCTTACGCTGAGTGCAAACCATATGTTTGCACAACATAAATATGAGCGAGAATTCCGTATCAAAAAATCACAAATGCCCATTGAAGCACTACAACTGCTTGATACAAATTTAGAGGGTGCCAAACGCCTAAAATTTTATAAGGAAATAGATAGTACCAAAAATAGTTATGAGGCAAAATTCAAAAAAGGTAAACTTTGGTACAGTATAGCATTTGATGTTGCAGGCAAGCCTGAGGATGTTGAAATCACAATACAAACCTTAGATATCTCTTCCGATATCTTTAGCAATATCAAAAATTATTTTAGCAACACCTTTGAGAAACATCGCATAAAGAAAATACAACAACAATATCCTACATCAGAAACAGAAAGCTTAAAACAAATCCTTAGCTATGCCTTTCAAAATATGCTTATACCCACAGTAAATTACGAAATCGTAGTTGCAGGTAAAAACGATAAAAATTATTTAGAATACGAGATTCTTTTTGATGCCCAAGGCAAGTTTAAACATAGTAGGGAACGGTTACCTCCTAATTATGACCATGTGCTCTATTAGTATACACGACTAATTTCTTTTTTGTCTTCTTTGCGCTTCCTTTTTAAATCAGCCACAAGATAACCTTACGCGGTATTGAGAACCTATTTACAGCTATGAACTACAAAGTTAAGGACAACTACAAGCTTATTTTTGCGCTTGTAAAACGGATTTTTATTTATCACTTTTCCGATACGGGTTTTGCCACATGGCAACTGGATGTGGTTCTTTCGGATTATAAAATCAAGGACAATCAAAATCTTGCTTTTGGCATCCAATATCGATTTTGGACACTTTTTGACGACATTGAAAGCAACGAATTAAGACTTACACAACAGTATAATAGTGCCAAGAGAAAAGTAATTGTTAGACTAGGTAGCCAATTTAGATAAGAACAACGTATTACCGATGCCCCTACCATACATAGACTCTGATATAGTTTCGTCGTTGATTTAACTTTACAAGGCGAAGAGCTGGGCGTTGGGGAAGCTTATTTTGTGCTTTCCACGGAATTCTTGTGAAGTGTTACTAATAAAGCCCTGCCGGAATATGACCAAAAAGTTGATGCACAAATAGGATGGTTGCTAAACACGAATATAAAACTTCAATTAGGCACACAATTCCGTGCAGAAAACTATACCCATGAAACAGAATATGTGTTCTTTCTATTCTCTGCTTTAATCTTGACCCTTTAACAAGTTAATAAATTCTTTTCGTGGAATTTCCTTCGCCCCTAAACTAGACAAATGATCTGTATATAATTGACAATCTATAATACGATAGTTTTTTTCTTGAAGTTCCTCTGCAAGTTTTATGAATGCGAACTTAGAAGCGTTGGGTGTTAAACTAAACATACTTTCCCCACAAAAAATAGTACCCAAATCTACCCCATACAAGCCACCTACCAAAATATCATCTTGCCATACCTCATAGGATTTAGCGATTCCCTTTTTATGCAGTTCGGAGTAGGCTTTTCTTATTTTTTGAGTAATCCATGTACCTTCTTGGTCTTCACGTGGCACTGTAGCACAGTGTTCAACAACTGCTTCAAAGCATGTATTCTTTGTTAATTTAAATTGATCATCTCTTATGATCTTAGCCATACTTTTAGAAACCTTTATATTTTCCGGGAATAGTACCATACGCGGGTCAGGGCTCCACCATAATATCAGAGAATCGTCGTTGAACCAGGGAAAAATACCGTTCTGGTAAGCCAATAACAATCGCTCCGGGGAAAGATCTCCCCCAACAGCTAAAAGCCCTTCTTCATTAGCTTTCTCTACATCTGGGAATACCAATTTGTCCGATAGAAAAGCTATAGCGTTTTTAATATATTCTGCTCCCAAAAAGTTTTATTTACCAAATTAACTAAAGGCTAAAAAACAAAAAACTTGTTCAACCTTTTAAGCCAAACAAGTTTATTAATTCTTATTCTTACGAGATAGTTGTGAATAAAACTATCTAATTGATGTAGGCCCTAATTTTAAAAGGGAAGGTCATCGTGATCTTCCTCGTTTAAATTGTCAGCAGGTTCAAATGCTTCCATTGGAGGAACTGGAGGCATCCCGGCGGCTGGTGCCTGTTGTTGCTGAACGCTTTCTATACGCCAACCTTGTATGGAGTTGAAATACTTAACCTCTCCCTGTGGATTCGTCCATTCTCGTCCTTTAACATTGATTCCTACTTTTACATCTTGCCCTACGCCACAATTATTCAGTAAATCACATTTATCCTGAACAAACTCTACTAAAATATGCTGTGGGTATTGTTCATCTGTAGTGATGACCAATTCTCTTTTCCTAAATCCGTTGTTACCAAAAGTTTTGGTTTCTCCAACTAACTTTACTTTTCCTTCTATTTCCATCTTAAAAGCTCTTTTAAACAATAAAAATCAAAAATACGTAAAATGATGCTGTAATAAAACTAACACGATGGAATACAACACAACAATTATTTGCATTTTAGGTTATCTTTAGTAACACAAAACATTTGGATGAAATTTAATCCTAAAAGCAAGACCTCTAATATTTTTCTTCTTATTGGTTCCTTTATCGTGGTTAGCCTTATTCTTTGGAACACCAATAGTTTTTTTAAAACCTTTAAGGAGGAGGAGCGTTTGAAAATGGAGATTTGGGCCACTGCCCAATCCGAGTTTTTACAATCCTCAGAAAATGTTGAATTGGGAAACCTGCATTTGCGTGTATTTCAAAACAACACGTCTACCCCCATGATCTTAATCAATAAGGATAGTTCTATCAGGGTAAATAATATACCTAGTGAAAAGGTGGCAGATTCTGTCTATATCCAAAAAAAATTAAAGGAATTCCAAAGTGAGAATACTCCAATTTCTGTTGACCAGCAAGGCGAGCATTTAGCTACGCTCTACTATGGTAATTCCGATGTGTTGAACAAATTAAAATACTACCCCATTGCCCTTCTTTTAATAATTTTTCTTTTCGGTGCCGTTATTTATTTTCTATTCAAAACCAACAAATCCTCCGAGCAGAACAAATTATGGGCAGGAATGGCAAAGGAAACAGCACATCAGATTGGTACCCCTCTATCCTCCTTAATGGGATGGAATGAATTACTAAAGACAGAAGATATAAACCCGGACATAACCAAAGAGATAGAAAAAGATATTGATAGACTACTAACGATTACAGAACGTTTCTCCAAAATTGGATCACTTCCCAAACTAGATAAAGCAGATATCGTTGACGAAACAGAAAAAGCCTACGAGTATTTAAAAAGAAGAAGTTCCAAGCTTATTCATTTTTCCTTTTCTAGTCAAATAGAAACCCTTCCAGTGCTCCTAAATAGTTCTTTATATAATTGGACAATAGAAAATTTAGTTAAAAATGGAATTGACGCTATGCGAGGAAAAGGCAGTATTGCCATTGAAATCGTACCGGATGGCAAATTCGTAAATATCCTAATTGCTGATACTGGCCAAGGCATCTCTAAAAGCAACTTTACAACCATCTTTGACCCAGGTGTAACCACAAAAAAAAGAGGCTGGGGTTTAGGACTATCACTTGTTAAAAGAATAGTAGAAGAGTACCATAATGGAAAAATAAAAGTACTTTCATCTGGTAAAGAAGGTACCATTATGCAAATTTCCCTTAAAGTAGCACACTAATTATGGCAAAAGAAAAGTTAGTTGTTATCCAGGAGGCAACATTGAACAACAATTGCCCCGAGTGTTTTAACCAAGATTTAAAGCTTACTTTTTTTCAAAAACACACATATGGTCGTTTTTTTCATAAAACTACCCCTGAGGTTTCTAATAAACTAGTGTGCAACAAATGTAAATCGTCTATCTATCCTGTAAGTTGGACAGAGGATATAGAGCGAATGTTCAACTATTACCAAAAAACTGTAGTTCCAGAGAAGAAATCTTCTAAACCCACAGTATTCTTTTTTGTAAGTATGCTCTTGATGATAGCTTTGATTGCTGGGGCAATCTATATTTTCCTGTTGGGGCCTATTGAATTTTAGAACGAATACTGGCTGCGACCGTTTCAAATTCTTCGTGTGTTAACTTCGCCTTATGCATAAAAGTAGCGTCTTGCATACTGTTCAAAGGAATTAAATGCACATGTGCATGAGGAACTTCTAACCCTATAACAGAAATTCCTACTCGTTTACAGTCTATGGCCTGGCCTATAGCTTTGCCAATTTTCCTTGAAAAAGTCATTAATGCTATAAAATGCTCCTGCTCCATATCCAGTATCTTGTCAACTTCCATTTTAGGAATACATAACGTATGTCCCTTAGCATTAGGGTTAATGTCTAAAAATGCTAAAAAGAGATTATCCTCAGCAATTTTGTAACAAGGTATTTCTCCGTTAATTATTTTAGTGAATATAGTTGGCATAACCTTGTGCTATTTAAAATAAAAAATCCCATTCGTTAGGAATGAGATTAAATATAACAAATTACAGTTTGTTATTCTCTTGTGATTTCTATTATCTCTAATTTTAGAGTACCATTGGGAACCGCTATTTCGGCAATTTCTCCTACTTTTTTACCCAACAAACCTCTTCCTATAGGAGAACTAACAGATATTTTACCGGTTTTAATATCCGATTCACTTTCTGCTACCAGCTTATACTTCATCTCCATACCGTTATTCTGGTTTTTCAGTTTTACGATCGATAAAACTAGTGCCTTGGAAGTATCCAACTGAGATTCATCAATTAGGCGTGCATTAGCAAGAGTACCCTCCATTTTGGAAATTTTCATTTCCAATAAACCTTGCGCCTCTTTTGCTGCATCATATTCTGCATTCTCTGAGAGATCTCCCTTATCGCGGGCCTCAGCAATGGCCTGTGATGCCTTAGGGCGCTCAATATCCCTAAGCTGGTTTACTTCGTCCTTTAACCTTTTAAGTCCCTCCGCGGTGTAGTAAGATACGTTACTCATAACATCGTCGTTTAATAAATAGCAAAATCCTCTGCATATGCCCTATTTAAAGGCTTTTTTAGAGAGGATTTAACGCAAAGATACATATTTTTTATGCATTTTTGTTTAAGTTTTCTTAAAACCACACTTTCAAATGAAACGAATTTTCCTACTGGTTCTGCTATCAATTTCTATTGCTTGTTCCGACGACCGCACCAATAGAAATCCTTATTTACAGGAGGTAGGTTTTCGTTTTGATGTAAACCTTAACCTTCCGTTATATAGCCCACTTACAAATACTGGCAGCGCCATACTAGTAAAGTCTGATGGTGTAGGTACGCGTGGTGTGTTCGTCATCAATACCGGCTTTAACCAATTCCGTGCTTTTGAGGCAAGTTGTCCTAATCATGTGCCTAACAATTGCTCTACCATGGATTTTACAGGTCAGGTAGCCACATGTTCTTGTGAGGAATATGAGTACAGCTTGTTTACGGGGCAACAGTTAAACAGACCTAATGATGGTAACCGGTATTATGATATGCTAGAATACAGGGCAAATTTTAGTGGGAATTCGGTAATCATCTCAAATTAAACCAATCCAGATAGCACTACATCCTCAAAGTTAAAAGGCTGCTCCTCAAGCTTATTTTCCAGTAACCAGTCCAAGTACTGATTTACTTTCTGTTTTTCCAAGACACCCCAGTTATCCATATTGCCATAGAAAGGGGATGAGAATATTTGACTTTGCACCAAATCTATGTTTAGATCCTGTTCCGCTACGTGGGATGCAAAGCACTCCACTGCCTCGGACGGATTATCTTGGGCATACAAATACCCTTTTTTAGTCGCTTCCAAAAAATGGGCATAACCACGTGCTCGTTTAGCAACACCTTTTTTACTAGTCATAATGATTGGGGAATAACCGTAAGGAATACCATAATCTGCCATTTTAAAAAGGTTTAAATCAATTCCTTCATTTTCGGCCTGTATGCCTTCCCAATTTCTAAATATCCAAGTCGCATCAGACTTTCCCTTAATGATAGTATTCCAAATACCTAGTTTTTCTGGATTTACTATTTTAAAATCGCCTTTACCTCCATCGTTTTTAATCATCTGCCTCACAATTTCATCTTCATACCGAGCCTGATACGAAGCATACATTTTACCATCCAAATCAGCTGGACTTGTAATTCCATTGCTAGACAAACTTGCAATAGCACTTAGGTCTTCTTGAAAAATTGTGGCGATTGCAACTGCATCAAACGCATTGGTTTTGGTTCTATAGCTAACCACACTTTCAAATGGGCAAAGCGCCATATCTACCTGTCCTAATTCAACTTTCTTTGCCGGAGTAGTACTGTAATTATCAGTATCTGGAGTTTCAATGATAACCTCAAGCCCCATCTCTAAATAATATCCTTTCTCTTTAGCCACGTAAAAACCAGTATGGTTGGTATTTGCGGTCCAATCCAATGCAATCTTAAATTTCTCCATGTCTTTGTTTTTTAGATTAAAACTATACTGAAAATATACGCTAGCCTTGTTGTATTTTCTTCTTCACTTCCAAAAATCAAAAAAGAAAAACACACTACAGGAAACAAGGTGTATACATTCAAAACTCTTGATAGATAAAAAATATGGCAACTCTGTTTATCACAGTCTAAAATAACCCTACAGTACGTGTTGGTTCAAAATCTTGTAGCGTTCCCTTACCTCTTAAAAGTTAACAGTAGCACCTAATAAAAAATTAGTGCCCGCTTGGGGATAATATCCCGCACCTTCCTCGGTAGTTATCGTTCCTGGATTTGAAAAATCATCATCAAAAGTGAAGAAATATCCATTAGATTCAAATTTTGCGTTGAATATATTATTTACCAGGCCAGAAAATACGATGCTCTTTAAAAAACCATCGCATCTTAATTCATATTGTAGATTAAAGTCGGTTTGGGTATAGGCATCCAATACAGAACTGTCCGCATCTATATTACCCATATATTGTTTACCTACATATTTAGATAACAACGAAACCTGAAAATTAGTAATAGGACTATAGACGAATATATTACCTAAAACCACATTGGGCGAAAAAGCAATGTTAGTATTACCTAAATCCTGCAAAGCCCCATCTCTTTGAAAAACAAAATTTCTATTCTGATTGGCACTCAAGGCTACATTGGGACGCAAAGCGAATTTCTCCCCAAGGCTAATATTTGCATCTATTTCTAACCCTAATCGGTAACTATCTCCCACATTTTCACGCAAAGGAGCACCAACATCATTTAATTCCCCGGTAAGCACCAACTGATCTTGGTATTGCATGAAATAGATGTTCGTACTCACTTGGACACTAGGGGAAACATAGCGCCAACCTAGCTCATAATCCTCTAATCTTTCCGGTTTTGGGTCCCCGCTTTCATAATCGTTTCTATTGGGCTCCCTGTTGGCAATGGCATATGAAAAATAGAAGTTGTTATTTCGATTTAAATCGTAGGTAAGACCTGCCTTAGGGTTAAAGAAGTTAAAAGTGTCATCTACCAAACCTGTCTCTTCTCCATTTGCTTTGTAACTCACGGTCCTGTATTGTAAATCTCCATAGAGCGACCATTGCTCATCTAGCTGGTAGTTGGCCTTGGTGTAAAAATTGAAATCCGTTTTTGTGGAAGTGTCATCATAATAGCGATCTTTGTAGTCGCTATCACTAGCAAAGCGTGCCCAAATAACCTCGCCAAAATGGTCACCTTCATAACGGTTCCAGCCACCGCCCATGATAAGGTCTAATTTATCTTTGCTGTAATTAGCTGAAAATACGGTGCCATAAAAATTATTGTCCAGCCAACGTCTGCGTATTAGGTCTGTAGTATTTACCTCAGCACCAGCTACCGTAAGGGGCTGAAAACCATAGGTTGCAAAATCATCATCCTCTCGAAACTGCTCAAAATAACCTCTCCCTCTGGTATAATGTAAGGCGATGTTGGTGCTCCAAAATTCGGATATTTGCTCGTTCCACAGCAATTGAGCGTGGTCTTGCTTATAGTTATCTGCCTCATTGTCATAGAATTGAGTGGCTCCGTTTTCATCCGTGTAAATTCCTGATGGATTAAAAGTCCTGTCAGCTTGCAAGGTTTCAGCATCAATGCCGTACCATGCTTGATAGGTGATTTCATGTCCCCCAAAAAGCAAGGCCTTTATGACTGTATTGTCATCTTTGTAGGCACCTTGCAGAAAGTAGGAATCCATATCGGCGCGTGCTCTATCAATGTATCCATCCGAATTTATCTTGGACAAACGGCCAGAGATTTCAATATGGTCATTGAGCATTCCCGTACTGAACTTCATATTATGACGCATCGTATTAAAACTACCAATAGAGGATGAAATTTGACCATAGGCATCTTCGGAAAAACCGTCGGTCAACAAGTTTAAACTCGCTCCAAATGCTCCTGCACCATTGGTTGAAGTCCCTACTCCACGCTGCAACTGCAAACTTTCTGTAGAGGATGCAAAATCGGGCATGTTTACCCAGAATGTACCTTGAGATTCGGCATCGTTATATGGAATACCATTTATGGTAACGTTTACGCGTGTGGCATCGCTCCCTCGCACTCTAATACCGGTATATCCAATTCCCGCACCAGCATCCGAAGTGGTGACCACAGAAGGCAAAAAATTCATTAAGATAGGAATGTCCTGTCCCAAATTTCGGGGTTTAATCTCTTCCTTGGTAAGGTTGGAGAATGTAACAGGAGATGCTTTTGTAACTCTAATAGCGGAGACAAAAACCTCATCCAGTTCCACTTTTTTGCCTTCTAAAGAATCGGTTGGTTGTTGTTGAGCCCTAAGACCCATAGTCAGCGCAAGAAATGCTGCAGTTGTAAAAATAGATAGCTTCATTCGTACTAAACTTTAGTTACGAATAAAAGGGGCTATTATTCTAAGTTAAAAATTGAATTTCGTTGCTCTCCAAATACTATTTAGTTAGCGCAACATATGTTACCTAATGACGATTATCGCCTCCCTTGGCAGCATTACCTGCCCAGGTTCACTGGGTATAATCTCAGCTTCATCGTGAACTCGTTACAGGACCAGCCTGGTAGTTGTTCGAGATTTAGCACCCCTTTGAGATGAATCAAAGGTAAGACAGGTTTTTAATCTTTCATAGTGCAAAATGAAAATTTAATAAAAACCTCAAAAAAGAATTAACAGAATTACATAGCGTAAGAAACAATTGAGTACGTAAATATCATGTATGCGCGGCTCCACCACCATTTTGACCCTTAAAATTATCATTAGTTATATTTTGCTAGCAGTATTGGCCTTAATAGCGGCATTTTATGTTTATAATGAAACACGAAACTATCTTGCATCTGACACCGAGGGAAAAAGTGAAATAAAATTGTTAATGGCTAACGCCTTATTAACCCAATTGCACGAAGCAGAAAGCCTATCCAAGCTTGCGCTACAGTCTAAAAGACAAAAATACTTCGAGGCCTATTCCCTAAAAATAGATTCTGTTTGTAAAGATGTCGATGACATAAAAAGACTTACGAAAAATCAACAGCAACTCCATTTATTGGACAGTTTAAAGCTACTTCTTGGTAAAAAAGTAGCGAATAACGAAGCCTTGCTCGTTTCCAAATCAAAAAACCAGACCAGTGTGGCCATTACAGACGCAATACAACAATTAGATGAAATGGAAACATCCTTGGGCATTATTACACCAGAGGCACTTGCCCCAAATTTAAAATCTCTTCCCCAAAAAGCTCAGGAAACCATTAAAAAGGTGGCCCAATATTTAAACAAAAATGTTCCAAATACAGATTCTAATTCAAAAACCTCTCGTAAAGCGGATAGTATACTCAGTTTGTCAAAAGCGCTTTTAAAAGAAATAAAGGATGAAAGCACCTTAGAAGCTAAATCCCTCACAGACAGAGAGAACAACATCAATGCTATCGATCTTGAGCTATCTCAACAATTACGTCATATCCTTGCCTCTTTTGAAAAAGAAATTATGATAAACGGCTTTAACGAAAACATAAAAAGAGAAGCAGTTTTAAAACGGAGTATCCGTTTGGCAGTTATGGCGGCTATTTTAGGAATTTTGGTAGTAGGTATCTTTGTCTTTTTACTAAATAGAGATTTTTGGAAAGCCAAAATATACCGTCAAAAATTAGAAAAGGAAAAATACCTATCAGATTCATTGCTTAAAAGCAGAGAACACCTCATTAGAATGGTGAGTCATGACGTTCGCACTCCTTTAAACGCCATATTTGGCTATACTGCACTTTTAAAAAAATCTGTTTTGACAAAACAACAAAACGTCCAACTTAACCATATAAAATCGTCCACAGATTATGTGAACCATCTGGTCCAAGATCTTTTAGATTTTTCACAATTAGAAGCGGGGAAAATGAAACTGGAAAATAGTGCTTTTAACTTATTCAACCTTATAACAGAAACTACGGAAAATATTGTTATGTCTCATGGCAATAAAGCCATTTCCATGGTTTTGGATATTGACCAAGCATTAAACCATACTATTTTCAACGATTCAATCAGAATCAGGCAGATTGTATCCAACATTTTAGATAATGCCTACAAATTTACCAAGAATGGGGAAATAAGGATGGAGGTAAAACTGATAAAAAAGTCGGACAATGAAAACCATGTAAGTATTCGTATTTCAGACACTGGTATTGGCATTCCAAAAGAGCAGCAACAAAATATCTTTAAAGAGTTTACACAGGCTGAAAAAAAATTAAATGAAAACCGAGGTGGTTATGGACTAGGGCTTACCATTTCAAAAAAGTTATCGGAACTTTTGGGAGGAACCTTAGGTTTAGAAAGTAAATTAGGCGAAGGAAGTTTATTTACGTTGAGCCTTCCTATTGTATTTTTTCATAAAATTGAGCCGGTCGCAGTAACCGAGGAAAACATCGCTTTTAAAAAACCCTTTCGCATCCTTATTGTTGAAGACGATACCACTTTATTGCGAATGATTGGGGAAATACTGAAACAAGCAAATTTACATCCAATCCTTTTGAAAGATTTTGATGAACTGGAACATCAAATCGATCTATCCTATGATATGGTTCTTACGGATATTGAAATGCCTATTACCACGGGATATGGTGTCCTAAAAAAATTGAGGTCCGGAAACTACGCACATTACAAAGACCAACCCATTATTGCTATGACAGGCAGGCAAGATATAAATGTTTCAATCCTGATTGATAAAGGATTTTCAGCAGTTATTAAAAAACCTTTTACCGCTGTGAAACTAATTAAAATAGTTCTGGAGTTTTGCGAAATCGAAAAAGCAGCTCCGGAGAAAACCAAAATAGAAAAAACAGAGATTAACACTACTGATCAAAAACTTTTCTCACTGGAAGGCCTAAAAATGTTCTTAGGAAACGATGTTGAGGCAATTCAGGAAGTGCTGCAGATATTTCAAAACGATACGCTTAAAAATAAGGCGGCCATAGAAACGGCACAAAACCAAAAAGAACTTAGTACTATAGCCCACCGCATGCTGCCTATGTTCCGACAAATGAATATATCAAGTTGTATTCCTATTTTAGAAACCTTTGAAAAATTCAATAATGGCATAAGTGATTGGAGGGGAAGCTATAATCAACTCAAACAACTAGATATTGCTTTGGATAAACTTTTAAGTGAATTAAAAGAAACTCATTTAATCAAACATCCAAATCATAGAAACTAATTCTATTATACAAAGTTTTTCGCGTAATCTGCAATAATTTGGCCGCTTTGGATTTATTATAGTTAGTTCGTTTTAGCGCTTTTACTATCTGTTCTTTCTCAAATTCGGCTTTGGATTGTGTTTGATTGGTAAAAATTACGGAAACCGTTTTCATCTCTTGGGGTAAAACATTTGCTTGTATTAAAACTCCTTGCGTTAATAATACGGCTCGTTTCACTACATTTTGAAGCTCCCTAATATTACCGGGCCAATTATAACTATTAAAGATTTCCCATACCTCATCAGAAAAATTGGATACAGTCTTCTTTAAATCACTATTGGCCATTTCCAGAAAATAGAGCGCAAAAATTTCTAAATCTTTATGTCGCTCTACCAAGGCAGGTATTTGTAACGAAAACTCATTTAACCTATGGTAAAGATCCTCTCTAAATAGACCCTTTCCAACGGCCATTTTCAAGTCTTCATTAGTTGCAGAAATAATTCGTACATCTACCTTTATTTCGTTATTGCTACCTACCCTTTTAATCTTTCTTTCTTGTAATGCCCTTAATAAATGCATCTGGTTGCCGTAGGAAAGATTGCCTACTTCATCCAGAAACAAAGTGCCATTGTGAGCAGCTTCAAAACTACCTATATGGTTGGATATTGCCCCGGTGAAACTGCCCTTTACGTGACCAAAAAACTCGCTTGAGGCCAATTCGTTTGGAATCGCACCACAGTCTAAGGCGACAAAAGCACTGTTCTTTCTTTTGCTCTTCTCATGAATTTTTTTTGCGGTTACTTCCTTCCCAGTACCGCTTTGTCCTATCAAAAGAACAGACATATCCGTTGGCGCCACTAGAAAAATATAATCCTCCAAGGCTTGGGCTGCATCACTGACAAATATTGGATGCTGTTGGTATTCTAAAGCAACTTTGTATATCTCTTTTTCATTAGCACCTGTACTAATGTCTTTTTGTTTGGGAGTTACAGACCTTCCCTTTAGTGCATCCTGGACTATAGTAAGAATCTGATCTGGTGTAAATGGTTTTTCAATGTAATCATAAGCTCCTTGCTTTATAGCTCTTACTGCAGCGGCAACTTCCGCATAACCCGTCATAATAATGACTTGGGTATTTCCTGTTACTTTGGAAAGTAATGATATACCATCATATTCGGGAAGCCTTACATCTGTAAGCACAATATCAAAATGATGCTCACTTATAGTTTTTTCAGCTTGGATGCCGGTTTGGTTCGTTTCAACAAAAAATCCATTTCGCACTAAAAATTTACTCAACATTTGTGCAAAAGACGTATCATCTTCAACAATCAGTATTTTAGGCATAGGGACAGGATGAAGGTTCCTAATATGTACGTAAGATTTACATAAAACAGCTGACTAGTTTTATAATTTATCTGGAATCATTTTGAATGAAACTATTTTCAAGAAAAAAAGGGACAGCAAAATGCCATCCCTTTTCAAACCAAACCAACTTAATAATGACTGTGTACAAGCTTTTTACAAGTCTAACCAATTCCCATTTTCATCGGCATAAAGGGTTCCAGTAGTGCCATCTTCAAGGGCCATTTCCAACTTATATTGCTTTTCTTCATTCACGTAAGCCTTGTCAATGGTTGCTGTGGGGTAGCTTTTGGCGACAGCGTCAGTTATGGCAGTAGGCAAATCGGTAGTGGATATTTCCGTAAATTCTGAGGAGTGTACGATTAACTCGATTAACTCTTCTTGTGATAGTTTAGCTACGTTAGCCATAACGGATAAACTTCCAAGAGCCAATGCTCCAACTAAAAATAATTTTTTCATGTTCTTGTGATTTTAATTAATATTTCTTTTAAACTTACTTTCTACATTAGAAAAATAGTGCCAGAAATAAAATAAATACAACTCACTGATTTATTGATAGTTACAACTTATAGCTAAAAATTGAAACGGGTAAAATTGTTCGCATAATAAAAAAAATGTGTAAATATTATACAAAAAAGTAAAGGAGTCACCGAAGCAACTCCCTTACTACCAACCAAAAAAACCAATTTTAAAACTTTGTCGTAAATCATGAATCCAATTTATCATTGAATTTAAACCGGGGTAGTAAGCTTTAGATTGCTTTGGTGGTACCTTCATAGTTAATGGTTAGTGTTTCCATGAAGTTTATCTTTAGTGTTTTACTTGTTCTGCTACAATTAACTCTATATTGTCCGTATCATTTTGTTTATCGTTCATATGTATGGAGGCTGCTATCCAAATACTTATTGTTGCGACTCCTAAGAGGATCGATTTAAAAATATCGTTCATACTATTATAAAGTTTTACTTAGTCTTGTTCCCAATAGATTCTGGCCATCACGCAAAGCGAGGTCACAAAAACCAAAGTGCCTACTGCTGCAAATATTATCGATACCATTATTCTATTTCTTTTGTTCTATAGTATAAGACACGAGTATATTTAAAAGGTCACTTTTGGGTATAAAAAAAACTGCTTTTAAGCAGCTTTTTTTATTTTTTTCTTCCAATTACCTCTTAGTTAGCCAATTACCATAAGAATCTATATACACAGTTCTTCTGGTGCCACTCTTTAAAACCATGACAAGCTTAAATTCTCCCTTGGTATTTTTGTAAACCCCACCTAATTTAGAAGTTGGATATTCTTTTAACAACTCCTCAACAACTTTTGGGGTAAGTTCCTTTGAGGTAACTTTTTTAAACTCGTCCGCAAGGAACACATGTGTCACGTTGACTAGTGGAAGTATCGTTTCTTTTGCAGTTACATTAAACATTGTTCCCATCGCCAATAAGCCTAATATCCAGTATTTTTTCATTCTATAAAATTTAATCGTTGCTAATTATAAGCTTGACTTATTTACGGAAGAAAATAGAATTTGGACTTTAACTTAAATAGGTTTTACATTTATTTAACCTTGATGAGATGGTTTCAAAAGATCGTTTACCGTCTTTACAGGATTAAAAGTAACCAAGGGTACTTCAACAAAAATAGTATTCCAATACGCCATGGCTCCGTTCCAGAGGCCAGGTAACTCTAAGGCTTTTAATTCCTTACCATCCTTTGTTTTTTCAGTTATAAAGCCTTGTTTATGATCTACAAAATCGAGTAAATTGTATTTTTCACCTGTATATTTACGTACACCACATACCAAATCTACAGGATTAAAGTGAGTGGCATTCTTTAAGATATCTACCTGTTGTGAATTACCCATATCTATTTGAGCCGATTCAATAATCTGTAAGGACAATTCTCCTTTTGCATTGGTAATCCAGAAAGGACCTCCCCCCGGTTCGCCTTCGTTCTTAACCATACCGCATATTCTTATCGGTCTTTCTAGTTTGTCTAATACTACTTTTACCTGTTCCTCAAGGGACATTCCGGTATACCCTTCTAAAAACCTGACATTAAGCTTTGTTTCTAAAAAATACTTTGTTTCTTTTAGCTTGTCGTTATCCGTTGTGCCACTTTTCAACAGCTTGGTATAAGCAAAAGCCTTTTCTTGAACATCCAGCAAGACACCTGCCAATATTTTTTTGCTTTCCGCTACTGCATCCGCATCGCGCATCACGGCAACATTATCTATGTTTTTAATAAAAATGATATCAGAATCTTGCTCGTTTAAATTTTCAATTAAGGCCCCATGCCCTCCTGGTCGAAATAATACCGAACCATCAGGATTACGAAACGGTGTATTATCCATAGCTACGGCAATAGTATCTGTAGCAGGTTTTTGAAAAGAATAATCTACACTAAAATCAGTTTTTGTGTCTTCGGTTACTCTTTCTCGCACCTTATTAAGTTCAAAATTGAACATAGTCTCATGCTGTTCAGATATGGTAAAGTGCAACATGGACTTTCCTGCAGAACTAGCATACAGGGCACCTTCCTTTAAATGTTCCTGAAATGGTGTTACCTTACCCTTTCCATACTTGTGAAACGGTAAAAGTCCCTTGGGATAGAAACCGTAGTTTAGAGCATCCTCACCCAAAAGCTCTTTTACAAAAGCATATACTTCTTCGCCTTGGGTAGCGCCACTGGTATTCAAACGACTTTTTACATTCTGATAAAACGGGAATTTTTCTAATCCATTGGAAAAAACTTCAATCCCTTTATCCTCTGTTCTTACGATATACGCTTGTAGTGTTTCCTCTTTGGGATTATAGGCTTCCAAAAAACTGAACAACGTCTTAAACATGCGAGATGCTGCACCAGAAGCAGGAACAAATTTAAGTATATCTAAATTTTTAGAATTCCTACCATAGGCTTCCACCAAAACTGTTTCTTCCTCCTTCGAAAAACGATAAATTCCGTCCCCAACAACAGCGGCTTTTTTTAAATTAACAAAGGGAATTCCTTCCTTAAATGTCTGTATTTGCGTGGCAACCTTTTCTTGACTGATTCCTTTCGCAGCTAGTTGCTCTTTGTCTTTCTCGGTTAATTCCATCATTTTTACAGTAACTTTTCTATATGTTCAATTGCGGTTTGTAGTCGCTGTTTTTTATTCCCTTTTAAGATAATAAAATTACGCTTGTGCTTTTCCAATGTTTTCTGAAAATAAGAAAACATTTCTTCCCTTTCTGTAGGTTTGTCTCGAAGATCATCTGCCTGCCATGGAATATCTATATAAGTGAGAAAATATAGGTCATAAGTGTTTTCCAAAGCATATTTCTCCAATATGGGGTCACAATCTCCAATATAATAGGCTTCAGAATACACTTTAGTTTCCAGTAAATCCGTGTCACAAACCAAAATTTTTGTAGCTTTTTTGGTCAGTTCATTTTCCAGTTTCATCTGACCTTCCGCAATGGGCAATAGGTCATCCGGCTCACAAGTTTTACGTTCATTGTTCCATTTTCGCTGTAGGTATTCACGCGCATATTCTGGCACCCAAACGGTGTTATAGTACCTCGCCAATTGCTCGGACAGCGTTGTCTTTCCAGTAGATTCCGGCCCAAAAAGGACCACTTTTACAATGTCTGAAGCTTGTTGTCTATACTTTTCTTCCATGCGAAATATGCCTGTATGGCCAGAATGGTAAATATAAGGTATTGCAAGGAAAGCATACCCCAACCCCTATAAGCATAGAGTGGTACGGTAATAATATCTGCAAAAATCCAAAGCGTCCAGTTTTCTAATTTTTTAAGCGCCATGTACCACATTGCCGTAAAAAATATACCAGAGGTAAAAATATCAATATAGTTACTCGTGGTAATTTCAACACCAAATATGTTGTACACACCATAAGTGACGAGCATGGTTAACACAAAAAGGGCGAATCCAATACCTTTCTGCCTATTAGTAGTTCTTGATATCTGAATTAGTTTTTTACTGTTCTTGGTGCGCGACCAATTCCACCAACCGTAAATACTCATTACGGAAAAGTAGAAATTCATAGCCATGTCTCCCATAAGTCCGTCACGAAACAACAAGTAGACGGTGAGCACTGTAGCGATCAAACCGGTGGGATATACCCAAATATTTTCCTTTTTGGCAAACCAAACACTCAGGATACCAAAGACAAAAACAATAGCCTCCAGAACTATGATATAAATCTCCTTATTCTTGTAAGGATCTAAGAAAAAATCAAAAATGGGGTTCATAATCGCTTCTGTCAGATTTTACCAGCTTCATGTATAATAATCCTTTCTCCATTAAATCGAACGCTATTTTTATTTCAGATTGAAGCACGTTCATCACAGCATCGTATTCCCCATAAATTTGAGTACTTAAAGGATTTTCAAGAATAGTAAGACCTGAAGCTCTTAGTTTTTTTATTAAGTTAATAATGTGCTCCTCAAAATCATCTTGCAAAGGCGAGAAAGTAAGCTCAACTGATATCTTCATTATTTAAGTCTTAAATTTAATTTTACGATTAATGTGGATGATACTATTTCATGTTAAGCTAGCTACTATTTCCTAAGCGAAGGGCATACACACAGGTAAACCCTTCAAACTCCAAAAAATTGATATTGTATGTCGATTCATTCCCTTGATACAAAATCTCTGCTATAGTTTCTTGGTCTAAAAAAGAAAAATCCGTCACTTTTATATGGTGTAAAAAACTAAGTCCCTTTTGACCATAAATCTTATAAAGCGATTCCTTTGCGCCCCAAACTATAGTTAATTTTCTAACCACCGCTTCGCTATTGGCCAAGGTTCGATATTCCATTACCGGTGTGAATTTATGTGCTATTCTAAGAATTTTATCGCGCTGCATTTCAATATCGATTCCCACCTCATCTTGTTTACCAATAATAATTGCTGTAAAATGATGGGAGTGTGTGATGGAAATATGATTCCCATCCTCTAGATACGGTTTTCCTACCTCGTTGTAGTATAGATTATCATCAACATAACCATAAACAGCCAGCAGGTGACGTATGCTTAAAAAGGCCCTCCGGTGCATTTCCGATTTCATTCCATCAAAGCGGAACTGGCAATTTTTGCTCAAAGTTATACCCTTTGCCAACTGCTCCTCGGTTTCTTCAACCTTCCATATGGAAATAGTCGTATGATCGTCTACTGTTATTGTTTTGTAAAGCGGCATGGAATTTCTTGTCTATTTTGTACCTTTGCAGCGCATTAAATAAAGCTATACGCTTACGAACGAAAGTATAAAGAAAAAAAGATATGAGCACCAAAACTATTCCATTTGTACCTTATAAAGTAAAGGATATTAGCCTAGCTGGATGGGGAAGAAAAGAAATTGAATTGGCAGAAGCGGAAATGCCCGGATTAATGGCCTTACGCGAGGAGTACAATAACGAGCAACCATTAAAAGGGGCTCGTATTGCAGGCTGCTTGCACATGACCATACAGACAGCGGTGCTTATAGAAACATTGATAGCCCTTGGTGCTGAGGTAACCTGGAGTTCTTGTAATATTTTCTCTACCCAAGACCAAGCTGCTGCTGCCATGGCGGACGCAGGTATCCCCGTATACGCTTGGAAAGGGATGAACGACGAAGAATTTGATTGGTGTATAGAACAAACTTTGTTCTTTGGCGAGGACCGCAAGCCGTTAAATATGATTTTAGACGATGGTGGCGACCTTACCAACATGGTATTGGATAGGTATCCTGAATTGGCTGCAGGGATCAATGGCCTTTCTGAAGAAACAACTACGGGCGTTCACAGATTATACGAGCGTGTAAAGAACGGTACTTTACCCATGCCTGCAATAAACGTAAACGACTCCGTTACAAAATCCAAGTTTGATAATAAATACGGTTGTCGCGAGAGTGCTGTAGATGCTATCCGTAGAGCAACCGACACCATGTTGGCCGGTAAAAAAGTAGTTGTTGCAGGATATGGTGATGTTGGTAAAGGAACAGCAGCCTCCTTTAAAGGTGCAGGATCTATTGTTACGGTTACAGAAATTGACCCTATTTGCGCGCTACAGGCTTGTATGGATGGATTTGAGGTAAAGAAGTTAGAAAACGTTATCGGTAAGGCTGATATTGTAATTACCACTACTGGAAATAAGGACATTATTAGATCGGAACATTTTGAAGCCTTGAAGGACAAAGCCATCGTCTGTAATATTGGACATTTTGACAATGAAATAGATATGGGTTGGCTGAACAAAAACCATGGTGCTACCAAGGATGAAATTAAGCCGCAGGTAGACAAGTATACGATTGATGGTAAGGATATTATTTTACTAGCCGAAGGTCGATTGGTAAACCTAGGATGTGCTACAGGCCACCCAAGTTTTGTAATGAGTAACTCTTTTACAAACCAAACACTAGCTCAAATAGAACTATGGAAGCACAAGGATAAGTACGATAATGACGTATACATGCTACCGAAACACTTGGATGAAAAAGTAGCGAGACTACACTTATCCCGTTTAGGAGCCGAACTTACGGAATTAAAGCAAGATCAAGCGGAGTATATTGGCGTAACGGTAGAAGGTCCATTTAAGCCAGAGTACTACAGATATTAGTATCAAATCATTATTTATAAAACCCTTATCTCACTATAGGTAAGGGTTTTCTATTTAACTTACCTTTTATATGACTATTCTTCTTACAGGTGCAACAGGCACATTGGGTTCCAGAATCCTATTCTCACTTCTTGAAGAGAAATTTCAGGAGATAGAACACATATACTTACCCGTAAGGGAACGGAAATCTAAAACACCTGAAAGTAGGATTGCAAGAATGCTCGCGAGTGCGTATGTACCTGATTTTGTAAAAGTCAATAGCACCGCCATTCTATCCAAAATCACCGTAATTCCGGCAGATGTACTTTTAAACCCGGATTCCTTTTTAAAAAATAGCAGAATTACACATTTTATACACTCTGCAGGGCTAGTAAATCTGTCTACAGCACCAGAAGCAAGAGATAAAATATTTAATGAGAATTTGGAATTTACCAAGTGTATTTTTGACACCTATAGTAATCGTATAGATAAGTTTATCTACATAAGCACCGCTTTTTCAGTAGGAAATATGGAGGGGCTTATCCCCAACGATTACCTAACACATAAACCAAAAGCCCATAGAAACCACTACGAAGCTTCTAAATATGCCACTGAGAAATATGTTACACAAGCCGGTAAGGCATCTGGCATTCCGGTACAGATTTTAAGACCTAGTGTGCTAGGGGGAAATATCATGGATAACCCTAGTTTTTTTATCTCCAAATACATGGTATTCTACTTGTTCGCAAAGTTCTTTCATAGAAATACCTCAGAAGATAGTATTCGTATTACCGTAAACTCAGAAAGTGGCCTAAACATAATTCCTACGGATTATGCAGCGAAAGTAATCGTAGCCGTATTCGATACTGCAATAGAACAGCTGAACATAGTACATTCCAAAACTACACATATTAAAAGGGGTATCTCAAAAATTCTAGAAACCGTTTCTTTTGAGAATTTTAAACTTACGCAAGATGTTATCACTACCGCTTCTGGCTTTGAGTCTAAGTTAGAAAAATTCTATTACGACACCATAGGAGTGCATTTGACGCCGTACCTCACTTCTAAACCATGCGAGTGGGATACGACACTTCTGGAGCAAATTATGCCCATGCCAGCATATAACTTAGAGGATTACCTAGGAGACACCATACGCTTTGCAAAAACACAGGGTTTTAAGAATCAACAATGGTAGTAAGCTGTAAAGAATAACCCTTATCAAAATTCTGGGAACCGAAGTTAATTCTTAGTACCCACCGTTAGTATCCATACCTTCGTTCCATTTTCTTGCGAACTCATCCGACCAAGCATCCCAACCTATGGTCATTAAGGTCCATATTGCTATACTTACAATAATCAAATTAAGTATGATTCCAATAATGGCCATTATTTTCCCTTTCTTCACGGTATTAACGTTAGAATAAGCATCAGAATCTGCTTTATAAAGTTTTTCAGATTTTCTAGCCAAAACATAAGAGATGGTTGCAGGTATTATACCTATTCCCGCAAAGCAAAAAACAAAAAAACTCAGTAAGGAAAGGATGTAAATAGTTTTTGCGTTGGGCAGTCTCTTAGTAGTCATAGTAATTTTATTGCCTAATTTAAGAATTATCCAATACAACTACATATTCTATCAAGTAATAGAGAGAATTAAACTAAATCTTAAAGTTGACAAAATAAAACTAAGAAAGTAAAGCTTGCCTCTAAGCTTGGCTTAGTTTATTCTAAAATCATCTTCTCACTAATTCTTTTATTTTTTTATAATAAATAGCGTACTTAGCACTAAAATTATTGGGTATGAGAATATTTGTGGATATGGACGAGGTTATAGCAGACACGTATGGTGCTCATATAGAAATTTATAATACTGAGTTTAAGGAGAAACTAACTACCCAAATTTGTCTGGGTACTGAAGTCTGGAAATCTGTACCGGAAACTCACCAAGATAGTATTCGCAAACATGCTACCAGAAGAGGTTTCTTTAGAGACCTAAAACCTATTAAAGATAGTCAAACAGTCTTAGAGAAACTTGCATCACATCATGAGATCTATATTGCCTCTGCTGCAATGCAGTTTCCGAACTCGCTAGAAGAAAAAAGCGATTGGTTAGATGAACATTTTCCTTTTATACCGTGGCAGAATAGAATATTATGCGGGCACAAACATATCTTAAAAGGTGATATGCTTATAGATGACCGTAGTTACAACCTAAGAAATTTTGAGCGTAGAGGCATCCTATTTACTTCTCCCCATAATGTAAACACCGAAGGATTTGAGCGTGCAGATACTTGGTTGGAACTCGAAGAAAAATTATTTTAAGTTTACCTAGAGCAAAAAAGCAACATCCATATTTGTGACGCTACCTAGTATCAACCTAAGTTAGACTATCTTTATAACAGCTATGCACTTACTTACCGTCCTTGTCTTTTTTTCGTCCTTTTCCTTTTTCTATTTTGGACTAGGATGTTTTTTTTCTCCCCGTATGAAAACGGAATTTAAGCGCTATGGATTACATAAACATCGTATTATCGTTGGCGTATTGCAGCTTATTGGTGCCATTGGTCTTCTCCTAGGTTTTTTTTATAATCCTATTATTGGGCTTATTTCCGCTCTGGGTCTGTGTATTCTAATGATTCTAGGATTCGGAGTCCGATTAAAGATTCGGGATTCTTTTGTTCAATCTGCCCCAGCGCTTCTTTATGCACTCATTAATGGATACATCTTTTTTATTTTGATAAGTACTATTAAATAAGATTAGGAAAGAAGAACCAAGCAAATGCACATGCATAAAAATAATAATGCTGGAACAGATTTCTTAATAGGGTCTTTTACTTTTATGTGCATGATAACAGAGCCACAAAGCAATACTGCTAAACCAACAGCGGCAGGTTGTAGTAATTGTGGGAACCAGATCGCGGCTATTAAAGCTATAGCCAATGCTACCTTAAGAAATCCTACTAGATAACAACTCCAAGCTGGCAGTCCGTATACTTCAAATTCCTCCTTTATGTTCGATGCATTTCCGCCACGCCATTGCGTCTGTTTATTATATTGAACAAGCCAAACATTTAATAAACTTAACCCAACAATACCCTGTAAAGCGATAGTAAGATAATCCATATAAGTATAAATAAAATTAAGTCAAAGAGTAATTTTGTTATTTCCTTTAAAGTTAATAACTAAAAATTAAAAAGAAGATTTTTGCATCCTATAATATTTGCACGGAAGAAATACTTAATGTTCGGAATAAACTAAAACAGGAGTACAACTATGTTAACCTATAAAAATTTAGAAGTGCCTTAAACCATAGTACTAAAATTCTTAACTGTATTGGGTATATCCTAAACATTTAAAATAAAAAACCCTCACTAAAAAGTGAGGGTTTTTTATTTTAAAGAGCGTAAAGCTTAAGCTTCAAAAGGCTCAATGGAAACAAATGATTTTCCACCAGCTTTCTTTGCAAACTTTACCATACCATCTACACGTGCATGTAATGTATGGTCTTTACCAGCATAAACATTTTCACCTGGGTTATGTACTGTTCCACGTTGTCTAACAAGAATGTTTCCAGCAATAGCAGCTTGACCACCAAAAATCTTAACACCTAAACGTTTAGATTCTGATTCCCTACCGTTCTTAGAACTACCTACACCTTTTTTATGTGCCATTTTTTTACGGTTTTATATATTATACTTTAAGCAGTTAGCAATTAAGCTTTACCACCGTCTAATTCGTCTTGCCATTTCTTTAATTCATCCCACTTACCTTCAGTAGCTAATTTAGCTTGTGCTGGCCAAGTATCTGTTACGTGATTACCACGAACATCTGCAATGATTTCAGAAACTTTTGCTGGCTTAGCTTTTGCCAATTCCGCAAATGATGTAATTCCAGCAGCGATTAAAGTTTCAGCGATTTTTGGTCCAATACCTTCAATCTTTTTTAAATCATCCGCTTTGGTTGCTTTTGGAGCTGCAGCTTTCTTTGGTGCTGCTTCCTTTTTTGGAGCTGCAGCCTTAGGAGAAGCTTCTTTTTTAGGAGCGGCTTTCTTAGGTTCCGCTGCTTTTACTTTCTTGCCACCTTTCGCAACGATACTTTCGATTACGATTTCAGTCAATGACTGGCGGTGTCCGTTTTTCTTTCTATAACCTTTACGTCTTTTCTTGTGAAAGACAATTACTTTGTCACCTCTAAGGTGCTTAATGACTTTGGCCTCAACAGCGGCTCCGTCTATAGCTGGGGCGCCAATAGTAACGTTCTTTCCGTCATCTAAAAGAAGTACATTGTCAAAAGTTACCTTTTTCCCTTCTTCTGTTTGTAAACGGTGAACGTACACTTTTTGGTCTTTTGCAACTTTAAACTGCTGCCCTGCCATCTCTACAATTGCGTACATATCGTTAAAAATGTGTAATTAAAACCTATTGGATTTTTTCCAAAGGCGGCTGCAAATATACTTCTTCTTGCGTTATCTACAAGGTTTTTTTTAGAATTTAGCTGCGTTTTACCTTTAAATTATTAGAGGATTTAAAAAGCTGCATAAAAGTAAGGGTGAGTACAACCGTAGTACTAAAACCCATGACAGCAACTACAAAGAAAACAATAGCCTCAAAACTTTGGTATTCACCAGCCCATTGAGAGGAAAGGATTTCTAAAAACCCTGGATTAAGTTCCGTGGAATAAAGTGCGAAAAATATAGTAAATACAATCGTAGCCATACCGCCCGTAGTTAATCCCGCAGCAAAACCCTTGCTATAGTTGAATGATTTTCCACTTTCTAATTTATAAAATTTTATGGCTTCATATATTCCAAAACCTGTAATTATCGCATTAAACAAACTAAAAAAAACGTTTGTGTGCAAATCTAACAAAGAAAGCACCAAAAAATAGGCGATTAAACTACCGCTCGTAGCAATCCCAAAACGAATGGGTAACGTGAAATTTTTCATAATTTACTTTTTTTTGGTTTTGTGTTTAAAGTAAACATAATGAAGTAAAAATAACCCTAAAAACATGTTAAAGAAATAATATAAACCGAGGGTTCTTCTTACAAAAATCAAAATTCTTGTAACTTTATACCGAAAATTGATACTCATAAAAAAAATTAAAACTAAACACTAGAAAAATGAAAAACAGATTACTTATGGGCTCTGCCCTTCTGTTTTCTTGTGCTATTACCACAGCGCAAGAAGTAGAATACGAGGAGTACGACCTTGACAACGGTCTACATGTAATTCTTCATCAAGACAAAACAGCCCCCTTGGTTACCACTGCAGTTATGTACCATGTGGGTGGAAAAGATAGGACCGAAGGCAGAACGGGAATGGCTCACTTTTTTGAGCACTTATTATTTGAAGGCACTAAAAATATAGAAAATGGGAAATGGTTCGAAATTGTTTCCTCCAACGGTGGCACCAACAACGCGAACACTTCACAAGATAGAACATATTACTACGAAGTATTCCCCTCCAATAATTTAAAATTGGGACTATGGATGGAATCCGAACGGATGCTACACCCGGTTATTAATCAAGAAGGTATTGACACCCAGAACGAAGTGGTGAAAGAGGAGAAAAGGTTGCGTTATGATAATTCTCCTTATGGAAAACTTCTTTTTCCAGTTTCTGAAAACCTGTTCAAAAAACATCCTTACAAAGACCCGAATGTAGGGTACATGAAAGATTTAGATGCGGCATCTATGGAAGACTTTATAGCCTATAGGGAAAAATACTATGTGCCCAATAATGCGGTCTTAGTAGTTGCCGGAGATATAAATATCGACCAGTCTAAACAATGGATCTCCGACTATTTTAGTACTATACCAAAAGGAGCAGACATTGTACGCAGCTATCCTCAAGAAGAACCCATCACAACAGAAATAAGAACAAAATTCTATGATTCCAACATTCAAATTCCAGCTACAATCATCGGATACCGCACACCAGGTTTTAAGAACAGAGATGCTTACGTATTGAAAATGTTATCCTCATATTTGAGCGATGGTCCTTCATCCAAGCTTTACAAAAAAATGGTAGATGACCAAAAACAAGCACTTGAAGTAGGTGCCTTAGATATTGGCCAGGAAGATTATGGAATGTACTTGGTATATGCATTGCCCGTTGGCGAAACTACTTTGGAAACCTTGAACACCTCTATCGAGGAAGAGATTGCCAAAGCAAGGACTGCGGTGATGTCCGAGAACGATTATCAGAAACTACAGAATAAGTTTGAGAACAGATTTGTAAATTCTAACTCAAGCGTAGAAGGCATCACGGGGTCATTGGCAACAAATCATATGCTGTATGGAGACACTGCACTCATCAATAAGGAAATAGAAATTTACCGTTCCATAACCAGAGAAGAAATTATGGAGGTAGCCAAGAAATACCTTAACCCTAACCAAAGGGTGGTCATTGATTATCTACCTGAGGAAAAACCAACAAATTAAATACTATCATGAGAAAAATATATCTATTAGTTATAACGGTACTTTCTGTAGCAGGATTACAGGCACAAGTGGACCGCAGTAAAATGCCCGAACCAGGACCTGCTCCTGAAGTTAATCTTAAAGAACCACAAAGCTTTGAGCTAAAAAACGGACTTAAAGTATTAGTGGTTGAAAACCATAAATTACCAAGAGTATCAGTACAACTCGCCATTGACAACCCGCCTATTTTAGAAGGAGACAAAGCAGGTGTTTCTAGTTTAACTGGTAGTCTTCTTGGGCTAGGCTCTAAGAATATTAGCAAAGATGATTTTAATGAAGAAATAGATTTTCTAGGAGCACGTATGAATTTTGGCTCCCAAGGTGCTTATGCCAGTTCCCTATCAAAATATTTCTCTAGAATGATGGAGCTTATGGCCGATGCCGCTATAAATCCAAACTTTACGCAGGAGGAATTTGACAAGGAAAAAGAAAAAATCATAACTGGTCTTAAGACACAGGAAAAAGATGTTGCTGCAATAGCATCCAGAGTGCAACGAGCTTTAGCCTATGGAAAAAATCATCCTTATGGGGAATTTACAACGGAGGCTACCGTAAACAAAGTAAAACTGGCCGATGTTGAAGGTTTTTACCGCGATTATTTTGTGCCTGCCAATGCCTATTTAATCATTATCGGTGATATAGAATTTAAAGCTGCAAAAAAACTTGCCGAGGAATATTTTACACCTTGGACCAAGGCGGTACCGCCATCGTTTAGCTTTTCTAACCCAAGTGATGTACAGTATACACAAATCAATTTTGTAGATATGCCAAATGCGGTACAGTCAGAAATCGCTGTACAGAATCTGGTGAATCTTAAAATGTCAGATGCAGATTATCTTCCAGCTTTAGTTGCCAACCAAATCTTAGGCGGAGGCGGAGAAGGACGTCTATTCCTTAATCTAAGAGAAGACAAAGGCTATACCTATGGTTCTTTTTCTTCTATTGGAAACGACAAAAATGTAGTATCAAGATTTAGTGCTACTGCAAGTGTTAGGAATATGGTTACGGATAGTTCTGTAGTAGAACTACTAAAAGAAATAGACCGTATTGCAGCAACACCAGTAACAGAGAAGGAGTTGGCCAATACAAAAGCCAAATACGCTGGAAGGTTTATTATGGCCTTAGAAAACCCACAAACCATTGCCGGGTATGCCTTGAATATTGAAACTGAAAGCCTTCCTAAGGATTTTTACAAAACCTATTTAGAGCGTTTGGACAAAATTACTATTGCCGATGTGCAAAATGCAGCAAAAAAATACTTTAGCGCTAAAAATGCAAGAGTAGTTATTGCTGGAAAAGGAAGTGACGTTTTAGACAATCTAGAAAAAGTAACTATTAACGGCAAAAAACTACCCGTTTTATATTTTGATAAAACAGGCGAAAAAACAGCAAAACCAGATTATAATGTAGCCTTACCAGAAGGACTTACTCCCACAAGTGTCATAGAAAAGTATATGGAAGCTATTGGTGGTAAAACCGCCATGGAAAACGTAGTATCCTATGCTATGGTTGCCGGAGCAGAAATGCAGGGTATGCAGCTGGCCTTGGAAGTGAAAAAGACCTCCAAGAACCAATTTATGCAGGATATAACCATGAATGGGAATTCTATGAGTAAGACGGTATTGGATGGCGACAAAGGCTATGCAATGGGACAAGGACAACGAAAGGACTTTAGCGAAGAGGAGATTTTAAAATTTAGAGAAGAATCAGCTCCATTTCCAGAACTCAACTATCTAGCTGCTGGAGGTGTTAGTTTAGAAGGCACCGAAACAGTAGGCGACAAAAAAGTATATGCTATAAAGATAACTGACAGCAAAACTGTATATTACGATATGGAAACAGGCCTTAAACTGCAAGAAGTAAACACTATGGAAATGCAGGGACAACAGGTAAGACAAACAATGTTATTCGATGACTATAAAGAAGTTTCCGGTATCTTATTCCCCTTTAAACTTACACAGAGCATGGGACCACAGAATATTGAATTTATCTTTACTGAAATAAAGGTAAACGAAGGTGTATCCAATTCTGATTTTGAATAAAAACTAGATAAATAGCAAAAAAAATCCCGCTCTTAGGCGGGATTTTTTATTTTAAAAAAGTTTATCCAATTTTTCTAACCCTTGCCTCGCCAATGATGATTCCATTATCTACTTCTGGATCACCAGTATAGTTAATTGTTGTTTCCCCGTAGCACGTGACTTTTAATCGATCTGATACCTTAACCCTAAAATTACTTTCACCATATGCCGTAATTTTGGTTTCCGCATTTCCCATACCAATGGTATTCACTTCACTTTCGCCATAAGCCCTAAATACCTGTCTATCAACATTTCCTTCACTTATTTCTAAGTAAGAAGATCCGTAAATGGCTACAACGAGATCATCCAGAGTCAGCCCATTAAAATACACCTTTGTTTCACCATAAAGTGTAAGCTTTAACTCGTCTTGGTTTATGTTACTGGTACATTTTATGACTTCCTCTCCTCTAACAGAAAGATTCTTTAATGTTTTGTAGGTAATCGTAGCCGTGGCAATGGTACCTCTATAAAGCGATTTTTTTCCTTCCCAATTATCACTAGAAACGCGTTCCGACTTCGTCACGGTTTTAGCTCCGTCTAAATAAAGACGTAAGGTTTTTCCTTCTACTTTTACATTTAGTTTATCTAGGGATACTTTAGCATTATCAACCGTTACAGAAGTTTCGTCTCCTTCTACTAAAACAACCGCTATATGCGGACTAATAATAACTTTATCAAAATCTCCTACCGGAAATGTTTTCGTTTGTGCGATACCAGTTGTTACGGTAAATAGTAGCGCTAAAATAAGTAAGCGTGCTGTATTCATATCTGTTGGTTTTAAATTGATTTCCCTATAAAGACTAGCATGCTTATTTTTTGTTACAGTTGTAAATACTATTAAATAGCCTTTTTCCTATTTTTATTCACCAAATATACTCCTGACAAAATTAATAGCGTCGCCCCAAGTTGTTTTAGAGTAAACACTTCACCATCCATAATGCCCCAAAATATCCCAACGATGGGTATTAGATAGGTTACCGATACCGAGAATACTGGAGAAGAAATCTGTATCAATTTATTGAACAATACCTTGGCAATACAAGTGCTTATGACACAAAGAATGGTTATATACCCTAAAGAGCTCCAAAAAAAGTCTCCTGCAAGCACTTCGGCACTCAAGGTTCCTGACAAAGGCAATAAAACAATACCAGGCAATAAGATACAAACAAAGTTGCCCACTGCAATTCCCATGGGGCTAACACGGTGTAATTTACTTTTGATGATATTGGCATTACAAGCATAGCAAAGCGTCGCAATTACAACCAAACCAGCATACCAATAATTCTGTCCTGGGTGTATGCTAGTACCAAAAACGACCAGTAAACAAGCACCCAAAAGAGCTACTAAAACACCAAATAACTGATTTTTAGTAAAAGAAATTCCAAAAGCGAAAAGTCCAACAAATAAAGTAAACAATGGTACTAGGGAATTCAAAACCGCTGTTACCCCACTATCAATTTCTGTTTCCGCAAATGCAAAGAGAAACATGGGAAAGAAGCTACCTATAAAACCAGAGAGTGCTAGCCACTTCCAATCCTCCTTACGTATAGTTTTTAAAGAACTAAACCCTATTAACAATAGAAGGCCACCGGCGATAACAATACGTAAAGCACCCAATTGCAGGGGCGCAAATCCTTCTAAACCCTTTTTTATTAAAATATAAGAAGTACCCCAAATAAAGGATAGGACAATTAGGTAAAACCATTTGCGTTGTTGAAGGCTCAAAGCGTCTATTTTTTTTGCAAAAGTCGTGTTTTTTTATGATTAAAACGTACCATAAAACGCATGTACAGGATACATTTACTCTAAAAATTTAACTTTAGCAATCTATCCTTCCTAGCAATTATTAACTGAATTAATAATCGCTTGAGGATTAAACCTAGTGTTACTATCAGTACAAGACTCAGTAGAAACTTAATAAACATTGTTTGAGAAATCTCTTTAACCACCAATTATAACCAAAAGACAATTCATTCAAAAAGCAAGAAAAAGAAAGAGCTACCTTGGACCTGACCTTGGCGTTCAGTTTTTGCTATGGACAGTGGGTCGATATTATATTTTTTATGGATGTTGCATATCATGGACTATACAAAAAGAGATAATTTTAATAATTGGCTGCTAAGAGCATTTTCTATATTTGGTATCTTTACAACTCTATCAGGATTTAGTTTGTATCTATTGACATCAAAAACCCTTAATTGCTCAAAAATATGATTTCTAAAAAAATTATTCTATCACTCTTTTCTGTTTTTATTTTCGCATTTACAGCATGTAAAGAAGAAAAAAAAGAGGAAGGCCCTTCTCAAATGAAACAGGTTATGGACATACATGACGAGGTAATGCCTAAATTGGGGAAAATAGGCCAACTTGTTGGAAAACTGAAGCCTATGGCCGATTCTCTTGGCATGGATTCCCCACAAGCTAAAGCAGTAAGAGACTTACAAGACGCCAACCGATCTATGATGGATTGGATGCAAGGAATTGGCAACAGATTTGATGTGGATGAAATCATGAAAGGCAAAGTACTTTCAGAGGAAAAACAAAAATGGTTGGACGAAGAAGAAGAAAAGGTGAACACAGTAAAGGAAAAAATAAACTCTAGTATAGCAAATGCGGAGGCATTGTTGAACACCGCTAATTAGTCTGTTCCCACCAGTTATCGGAAGTAAAATCTGGCTTATTAATATAAATTGGCTCTCCAATTCTTGGGACTACTAAAGGAATTCCTAGCGCTGTTGCTTTTTTAGATACCCGTTCAACTGGTTCAGTCCACGGGTGTAGTGCTAGTTTAAAAGCGCCCCAATGAATAGGCATTATGGTGCTTGCTTTAACGTCCAGGCCTGCTTGAGCCGTTTCCTCTGGCATCATATGTATTTCTTCCCAGAGTTCGTTGTACTGTCCGCATTCCATCATAGCAAAATCAAAAGGCCCAAAACGCTCTCCTATTTCCTTAAAATGAGGTCCATAACCACTATCGCCACTAAAAAAAATATTGTCCCTATCGGATTGTATTACCCAACCACTCCATAAGGTCTTACCCCCATCCGCTAGTCCACGGCCAGAAAAATGTTGAGCTGGTGTACTTTTAAATTTAAGTCCTTTGTATACTACCTCATCCCACCAATCTAGTTCTACAATCTTAGTTTCAACAACACCCCATTCAGCTAAATGAGCCCCAACACCCAAAGGAGTATAGAACATATCAACTTTGTCTTTCAGAAGCTGAATAGAACCATAATCCAAATGGTCATAATGATCATGGGAGAAAATGACAGCATCTATTTTAGGTAGTTTTTCTATTTCAATAGGCAGCGATTTACTGAATCGTTTACCTCCCAACATGGGATGCGGGGCAGGCACATTCCCAAACATAGGGTCAATTAAGATATTCTTACCCTCAATTTGCAAAAGGAAAGCAGAATGTCCAAACCATACCAAACGTGCTGGCCCCGAATAATTAACAATGGCCATCGAGTCAATTTTCGAAACTGTAATATCAATATCAGGAACAGTATTGGGATTATCTCCAAAATAACCGCCAATCATTTTTATGAATTTACCAAAACCCATTTCCATTTTAACATTGCCAATATTTCTGAAGACTCCATCCTTAAAATTGGAAGATTGAGCATAGGTTTCTCTTTGTTTTTTGGTTGGGGTACCACCAAACTCAGGACTTAGATTAACGAATAATGCTGCACCAATTATTAGAATCAATAGTAAACCTACAAGAAATTGTATCATTTTTTTAAGTGCCTTTTTAGGTTTTAATTTCAATGGTTTATATGATTTTATTTGGATAAATTTTATCCTTATTATTTCGGAGATGATAGCACTTATACTCTTCTTTAAAAGGGTAAGTTATTCAAATCCACATTTCCACCAGAGATTATAATCCCGACCTTTTTATTACGATAAACCTCTGGAGAATCCGATGCATCTCTAAGCAAGGCTGCTACAGTTACTGCACTAGAAGGTTCAATAATAATCTTCATACGCTCCCAAACCAAGCGCATTGCCGAGATAATTTCATCTTCCGTGACCCGCACAATTTTGGAAACATTATCCCTAATAATAGGGAAATTCTTATCACCCAAAGTTGTTTTAAGTCCATCCGCAATGGTATTTACAGTATGGTTTCCTTCTATTTTCCCACTTTGCAAGGAGCGGTAAGCATCATCTGCCTCAAAGGGTTCCCCACCTATAACACCACAATTATTCCCAAAGTACTTTGCAGCTAATGAAGATCCAGCTATTAGTCCACCGCCTCCTACAGGACAAAAAATAGCTTTTAAATCTGGCACTTTCTTTAAAAGTTCCAATGCAGCGGTACCTTGACCCATAATAACGTTCTCATCATTGGAAGGGTGTAAAAAAGTGGCGCCTGTTTCAAGTCCTAATTGATCTGCCATAGCCTGCCTAGCGGCTAATGTTGGGTCACATACATAAATATTTCCACCATATTCCAGTACTCCAACTTTTTTGATTTCAGGAGCGGAAGACGGCATTACAATATGGGCCGTTATCCCTAGGCTCTTTGCCGCAAGAGCTACAGCTTGAGCAAAATTTCCCGAAGAATGTGTAACTACACCATTCTTTCGCTGTACATCAGTCAACTGTAACATGGCATTGGTGGCTCCTCTGATTTTATATGCTCCTGCTCGCTGAAAATTTTCACATTTAAAAAAAACCGCTGCCCCAACCATCTTGTTTATAGCACTAGAAAACAGCACAGGTGTATTATGGATATACGGCTCTATTCTATCGTGCACATCCAAAAGGTCTTGTTTTTGCATAAGATTTTTTCCTAATCCTTCCAGTTAAGGGTTTCCATAATGCTTCGAATATCGTTTTGAAGATAGGCAGCAGCAGGTAAAATGGAATCGTAGTTGGGTTTGGTATAAAAATAAACGGACCCCGTTAAAAAATGCTTGGTACTATCCGTTACAAAAAACTGCGTCTGCGAAGCTGCATTACCTTGAACTTCAAATAAAGAACCATACACATTCGATTCGGGGTTCACGAAGGGTTGTTCCACAATATTATCTGCCTTTGCGGCATGCTCATAACTTAATCGTTTTGCATCTTGGATCAACTTGTCTAGGTTATCATCGATAGGCATATAACTTAAAAAAATAGCTCCTTTCATCTCTGGATATTCCAAAGTAAAAGCTAAATCCTTATTCTTTTTTGGCTTAGCGCGTTGGTTATAGTTTATTGAAAAATTAGCAGTTTCAAGCGTTGCGAGTTTACCCTGTGGATATTCCAAGCGTATCTGCGCCTTTGGTTTTGGAATTGGGGTTTCTTCATTGCAACCAATAACAAAAAGCACACACAAAAAACATGGAACCAAGTATTTATAATTCATTGGGTAGGGTAACTTTTATTTGTTTCAATCTCTTTTTATCAAGGCTTTCTACAACAAACCTATATGTTCCGAATAAAATTTCCTCTCCCCGTTTTGGAAAACTTCCTGCCATCTCAAGCACAAAACCAGCAATGGTTTCAGACTCCCCCTTGTTATCTTCAAAAATGGTTTCGTCCTCTATTTTTACTACTCTATAAAAATCTTTAAGCGTGGTTTTACCTTCAAAAACATAATTAAGGTCATCCAATTTAGAGTAAATAAGGTCCTCATCATCAAACTCATCACTAATATCCCCTACAATTTCCTCGATGATATCCTCTAAAGTAACGATTCCTGAAGTACCACCATACTCATCAACAACTACCGCCAAATGGTTTTTTTTAGCTTGAAATTCAGCTAACAAATCATCCAATTTTTTGTTTTCGGGAACGAAGTATGGTTCACGTATCAAAGTCATCCAATTAAAGGATTTACGATCTAGATAAGGCAAAAGATCTTTGACGTATAAGACACCCATGACATTATCTATATGCTCAGAGAAAACTGGAATTCGAGAATATCCGTTCTTCTTAATCTCCTCCAAAACCTCTCGAAACTTCATCTGGTCGTTTAAAGAAAAGATATCGATACGAGGGCGCATTACTTGTTTTGTATCCGTATTGCCAAAAGTTACAATGCCTTCCAATATTTTCTGTTCCTCTTTCGTGGTATCCCCATCGGAAGTAAGCTCTAGGGCCTGGGACAAATGATCTACACTTAGGCTAGATTTTTCTTTACCTAACTTATTGTAAAGAAAAATAGTTCCCGAACGCATGGGCAAACTCAAGGGTGTAAAAAGAAAATCTAACAACCTTAAAGGGTATGCCATAAAGTTGGAAAAACTCATCCGGTTTCGGTTAGCATACACTTTGGGTAATATCTCCCCAAACATTAGAATCAAAAAAGTAGCTACGACCAATTCCAATAAAAACCGAAGGGAAACCACCCCGAAAAGAACCTTGGTAATGTTGGAGAATAAGGTATCTCCAATAACATTGAAAAGCAGTACGATACCAATGTTGATAGCATTGTTTGCGATAAGTATAGTGGCTAATAGTTTTTTAGGCCTCTCTAATAACTTTATAATTATGTTCGCTTGTGGCGTCTTTTGCTCATCAATTGTGTTCACCTCTGTTATGGAAAGGCCAAAAAAGGCCACTTCCGCTCCAGAAATCATTGCCGAACAAATCAACAATATAACAAGGACCGCAATTTTAAGCACAAAAGCACCGTCCGTCACCATAAAACTTAGCATGTAATTCAAGGGGTCAGGATTCAATAGTCACCATTTAATAGTTGTTTAAAAAGGAAGGTCGTCCTCTTGTTCCGGTTCGCTGGGACTAGCAGTGGTGTTTGTATTTTGTTGTGGTGGTTGACTTACGGGTGTATTGGCATTACCTGAGGGCTGTGATTGATTATTGGCCATACTTTCCTTTTTGGTAGAAAGGAAAGTAAACTCTTGTACATGAACCTCAGTAGTATATCTAGTATTTCCATCTTCACCTTGCCATTGTCTATTCTTGAGTCTGCCCTCAACATATACCTTATCTCCTTTGCTTAAATATTTTTCACAAATCTCAGCTGCTTTATTGCGAACCACAATATTATGCCAATCTGTATTGGTCACACGCTCACCCGTTTGCTTATTTGTATAAGACTCGTTAGTAGCTATTGGAAACCTGCCTATACTTCCACCACCTTCAAAATAATGCATCTTAACCTCGTCGCCTAGATGCCCAATTAACATCACCTTATTTAATGTACCGCTCATAGTATTATTATAATGTTCAAAAATACTAAAATTTAAATGCCTTCATAAAGCTGGAGATTAAAACCGGAACAGGATATTTTTCTAATTCTGCAACTGGTACCGCTTCCGCTATTGGCGCATCAATCTCTATAATCCAAAATTTAGTAAATAAATGTTGATGCGATAATTTATGCACTATAGCTTCCGTGTTGAACAAGGTAATATTTGTTTGACTTTCAACCTCTAAAACTTGGGTACATTTCTCTTCTATGATTCTCAAATCGACCTCTTTTTCCGACTCTAACAATGGAAACTCCCATAGATTTTGCCAAATACCTTTTCCCTTACGCTGTTTTAATACGGTAGATGTGACACCATTCCCATTTAGAAATACCGGTACTAAATAATTAAAATAACGGGTTTTGACTTTCGTTTTCTTCAATTTTACTGGCAAACTATCCGTTTTCCTTTCTTTTAGTGCCATACATCCGTCCTGGAGAGGACAAAGCGTGCATCCAGGATTTTTGGGTGTACACTGTATTGCCCCAAATTCCATTATTCCTTGATTATAGTCCCTAACATTGGTTTTATGTAAGAGTTCTTGGGCCAACTTTTTAAAATACTTTATCCCTTCTGTACTATTAATGGGCGTAGCCACCCCAAAGTACCGAGATAATACACGGTACACATTGCCGTCTACAACTGCTTGGCGTTCGTTAAAACAGATAGATGATATAGCGCTAGCTGTGTAATCGCCAACACCTTTAAGTTTTATAAGCTCCAAATACGTGTCTGGAAACTTACCTTTATAATCATCTACTACCATTTTTGAAGCGGTATGCAAATTACGTGCCCTAGAATAATATCCTAGTCCTTGCCATAATTTTAAAACCGTTTCCTCATTAGCATTCGCCAAATCGGTTACCTTGGGAAAGGCATTTATAAAACTTACATAGTAAGGTGTTCCCTGCGCTACACGGGTCTGTTGTAGAATAATTTCTGACAGCCAAATTTTATAAGGATCAGTTGATTTGCGCCACGGTAAATCACGCTTGTTTTTCCCGTACCAATCTAGAATTATATCCGAAAAAACCATCAACTTTAATACTAAGCGATAAAAGTAGCAGTTTATATACTTAAAATTAACCCTTTAGAAAGAAAGATTGAATTTAATTTATATATTTGCAA